>ENA-OWPJ01000050-OWPJ01000050.1-human-gut-metagenome-genome-assembly--contig:-NODE-50-length-141410-cov-103.915_pt1 | contig 141410 bp, 135 predicted proteins | sample MGYA00248264_ERZ651846 | MGnify/ENA primary metagenome ERZ651846 (study PRJEB26924, sample SAMEA4378271) | human gut metagenome | biome: human gut; feature: human-associated habitat; material: faeces...
ACTATCACAATTAAACTTCAAGTACATCTTATGATGTTTGCACACCTGCTTTTCTCATATATGCTGTCTGACTTTGGCTTAATTTACAAAAAATGAATGTGGATTTAATTGAATATTCAGCATTAAATTATGCCGCAACACAGACAAATATAAGCTACAGGCAGTCCTGCATACTATGTGAAATGCACTTGAAGTTCAATCGTGCTGAATCTTAGACTTTTCTTTCGCTTTCAGCTAGCTTCGTACATGGATGTACGAAGCAATGAGGCCGCGCCATGGACGGCGCGTCCGAATGGTAGCGTCACCTATAACTACCTATATGAAAAGTCTTAGAGACAGCCGATTGAAGCTTCTGGCATTGAACATAGTGTGCAGGACTGCCTGTAGCTTATATTTGTCGTCCGTTCGTCACCAACTAATATTCAATTAAACAACAAGTTACTTAAATGTCCATAATTTCCCAGATATCCTGCTTAATGATATATATTCTCATTTACAATATTTATTTTTCAGCGCAAAGATATTATAATATTAATGTAGAGTTAGCCTTATCTAACTAGCTAAGCTACAAAAAAGACAACATTAGAAGGCCCCAAAAAGGCAAAAAAAGCTGGAGAAAAGCTGAAAAAAGATTGAAAAAAAGCTGAAAAAGGCTGAAAAATTGTCACATAAAAAGGCAGCATAAATATAAAAAGGAAAGCGAGGAAGCAATATGTTTCTTACTGTAAAAGATTTAAAGAAGTCATATGGCAGTGGTTCTACTAAAGTAGAGGTGCTTAAAGGAATCAACTTTGAGGTCATGAAAGGAGAAATATGTGTATTGCTCGGTCCATCAGGTTCTGGTAAATCTACGCTGCTTAACATAATAGGTGGGATAGATGATGCGGATTCAGGTTACGTAAGTATTAATAATGAAAAAACAAAGGATATGAAAGAAAGTGAACTTACAAAATACAGAAGAAAACATCTGGGATATGTATTTCAGATGTATAATCTGATTCCTAATCTTAATGTTAAGGAAAATATAGAAGTTGGAGCTTACCTGAGTGATTCACCACTTGATATAGATGAACTGCTTAATACACTTGGACTTTTTGAACATAGATATAAGCTGCCTAACCAGTTATCGGGAGGTCAGCAGCAAAGGACTGCAATAGGAAGGGCCATAGTTAAAAATCCGGATATACTTCTATGTGATGAACCAACAGGAGCACTTGATTATCATACATCAAAGGAGATTTTAAAGCTTATAGAAGATGTAAATAAAAAATATGGAAATACAGTAATAATGGTTACACATAACGATGCTATACAGAATATGGCAGACAGAGTTATAAAGCTAAGAGACGGAGAAATTATGGATAATATTGTCAATAAGGACAAAATAGATGCCAGAAATCTTGAGTGGTAATATCTGTATAAGATGGATTGATAGCACAATTTTCAAGTGACAAAATAGATGCTGGAAAGCTTGAGTGCTAATAACTGAAAATGATGTGTAAGATTTTATGTAAAGTAAAAAACGGAACAAGTAAGGAAAGGTAAGGTTATTTGCTATGGGAAATCCGTTGAATAAGCGTTTTTTAAGAGAGCTTAAGGGAGAACTTGCCAAATACATAGTTATATTTGTATTTATGACTGCTGTAATCGGGCTTATAAGTGGCTTTCTGATTGCTGATGGAAGTATGTATGATACATATAATAAAAGCTTTGAAAAGTATAATATAGAAGATGGTAATTTTGAGCTTTATTCAAAGGCTGAAGAAAGCGTTATAGATAAACTTGAAAAAGAAAATGTTACTATATATGAGAATTTCTATAAAGAAGAGAATGTTGTAAGGCATAATAATATTAAAAACGACGAAGACAGCCAGAGCACGCTCAGATTCTATGTTAACAGGGAAGAGGTTGACAAAGTGGATCTTATGGAGGGCAGTCTGCCAGAAGACATTAATGAGATTGCAATAGACAGGATGTATGCGGTAAATAATGATATCAAAGTCCAGGATACATTAACAGTAGGCTCGCGTATACTTAAAGTAACTGGTCTTGTTGCACTTTCTGACTATAGCAGTCTGTTTTCAGATAACTCAGATACCATGTTTGATTCACTTAAATTTGGTGTAGGTGTTGTGTCGCAGAAATGCTTTGATGCGTATGATGATACACATATACATTATGTTTATTCATGGCTTTACGATAATAAGCCGGAAGATGATAAAGAGGCTAAGCTTATGGCTGATGATTTTGTGAAAACAATATCAGCAAATGCCATACTGGTTAATTACATACCACAGTATATTAATCAGGCGATACATTTTACAGGAGATGATATAGGCAGCGACAGGTCTATGATGATAGTGCTTTTATATGTACTTATAGTTATCATGGCATTTGTTTTTGCAGTTACAACTAATAACACTATAGTAAAAGAGGCAAATGTTATAGGAACATTAAGGGCATCAGGATATACAAGAGGTGAACTTTTAAGACATTATATTCTTCTTCCGATCATTGTTACTATATTTGGTGCACTTATAGGAAATATTCTTGGATATACGGTATTTAAGGATATCTTTGTAGCTACTTACTATGGAAGCTATTCACTTCCAACATATCATACATTATGGAATGCAGATGCATTTTTACTTACGACAGTTGTGCCAGTTATCATAATGCTTGTTATCAATATTGTAATAATAGGCTGCAGATTAAAGCTTTCGCCACTTAAGTTTTTAAGAAGAGATCTTTCAGGAAAACAGAAGAAAAAGGCTATGAGACTGCCTGCTTTCGGATTTTTTAACAGATTCAGATTAAGAATAATAATACAGAATATGCCTAATTATATAACATTGTTTATTGGAATATTATTTGCCAATGTTTTATTGTTGTTCGGGATTATGCTTGGTCCTATGCTGACACATTATCAGAATGAGATAACAGATAAGCTTATAGCAAAGCATCAGTATGTACTTAAAGCTTTAGTCGATGTAGATGATAATGCTGCTGAAAAATACTGTGTAAAGACGTTGGCTACCATAGAGGGAAGATTAAAGAGTGAGGATGTACTTGTATATGGTGTGAAAGACAACAGCATATATGCAGATATAAACACAGCCTCTCTTAAAGATAATGAAGTGTATATAACAAATGGATATGCTGACAAGTTCAGGATTAAAAAAGGCGACAAGATAACGCTTAAAGAAAAGTATGATGATAACGAATATGAATTTACAGTAAAAGATATGTATGATTATCCATCATCCTTTGCAATATTTATGTCAGATGCAGCATTTAAGAATGTGTTTGATAAGTCAGAGGATTATTATAGCGGATATTTTTCAGATAATATTCTTGATATAGACGAAAAATACGTTGCAACACAGATAACGCTTGATGACCTTACAAAGGTATCAAGACAGTTAGACCGTTCTATGGGGGAGACATTTAATCTTGTAAAGATATTTGCAGTTGTGTTGTTTGCAGTTCTTATGTTCCTTCTTACAAAGCTTATAGTAGAGAAGAATACAACATCAATATCAATGGTAAAGATACTGGGATATTCTAACAGGGAGATAAGCAGACTTTATGTAACATCAACGACAATAGTAGTTGTTTTGTCAGTAGCTTTGAGTATAGGATTATCAGTTGTTATTATGAACTACCTGTTCAGAGTATTTATGGAGGAAATGTCAGGCTGGATATCGTGCTATTATGCTCCGCATATATTTCCGGTCATGTTTATACTTAACATAACAGTATATGTTGTTATATCGTTTTTTATGATGGCAAAGATTAAAAAAATCCCTATGGATGAAGCCTTAAAAACCGTAGAATAGTGTAAACATAAAGAACAAGGAAAGAGGAAAAGGAAAGAGGAAAAGGGAAAATAAACAAGGCTGCCACAATATGTAATCTTATTGTGGCAGCTTTATAATACAATATATAATCATTAAAAGTAGCAATCTGTTACTTATAAATCTCCTGCCAGCGGGATACCATCTCGACTGCCTCCATTTCAGATGATACCTTCGTCACAATCATGTCATCAAGATAGATTTCATATACTGGAAACTTTTTCACGCTGTTTCCGTGTTTCACCTCTACTTTGCTGTACTTTACACGCTCCATAATAAAAACCTCCACATATTAATATTGTTATCAAGCTGATATATTCAATAATTAATAACAACATGTTGTATTATATCATAGTGAATTTTAAATTAAAATACTACATTTTGTATTGGTACTAAAGTACCAGCAATTGGTAAAAATGTTACAAAAAAGGCTGTAAAAACATTGCATATTTGTTAAGAATAAATTATAATATATAACATGGTTTGTCGTATATAATGGTATTAAGGAGAAGAAATATTATGCATTCACAACAGGATGCTGCTTTTAACGACAGTTATATAGCAGCACACAGACTTGACAGAAGAAAAGCTGTTATAGATAGATTTTATCTGACAAGTGTAACAAATAGGGCATTCAATGAATATTTTGGTAATGTTACATATGGCTGCCTGACATAGTTTGTTAATCCAGGGGAAAAAGAAAGTTTTATAGAATTTATTGACGGGTTTGATGGTGTAGAAACAGAAAAGTGTTTTTTATTTAAGAATGGCAATGGTGAGTACAGGCTTAACCTTATTAAGCTTATTGCTTTTGAAGGTGATTCTGTGCTGCGTAATATTGATATTGAGATGCTGGATATAGACAGTATAGTGGAGACTAATTACAAGATATGTGATGATATAGCCAGAGAACGTTTGGTTATGGGACTTACTGGGGAATATGTATTTACATATTCTGGTCAGAGTGGAGATATCAAAATAGTCAGGTATGAGGGAAGCACAAGAGAAGTCAGAGTTCGTATGCCACTAGATGAATGGCGTGAGTATATGGCTGATGGAATAGTAGTACCTGAAGATATTATAGAGCTTGATAACCTTGTCAATTGCATGAAAACATATATGTCAGATTTCTGTGTGAAGCTTACTACAAGTATGAGAACTATGGGAAAGGTTAACGAAAAAGTCAAGTTTATAGGTACTATACATACTAAATATACTGGTGAGAATATTGTCACAGGAAGAATTGTTCTTGCAGATGGAGTTAACAGCATGGGAAACATAGTTGAGGTTGTTGATGAACTTACTATGGATTCACTTACGAAGGTATATAACAAGAAAACCATAACAGAATATGCGGCTAAGCTTGTTAAGCAGGATACGGTTGACAGGGTAAGTATAGTTATTCTTGATGTAGATTACTTCAAGCAGGTTAATGACAGATATGGGCATCTTTATGGTGATAAGGTGCTTGCAAGAGTGGCAAAGAAGCTTAAAGAGGTTGTTGGAGAAGATGGTATAGTAGGACGTATCGGTGGTGATGAGTTCATGATAGTCCTTAAAGGCATCAATGATGACTATGCTTTAAGAGGCGTGCTAAGAGCCATAAGAACACAGGTTAAATGGGAATTTAAGAACGATTATGAGAACTTCCAGGTTACAACCTCCATAGGTGTTGCGTTCAGCCCTAATAATGGTCATGAATACGAGGAGTTATTTAAAAAAGCAGATTTTTGTCTGTATGTGGCAAAGGAAAAGGGAAGAGACAGATATGTATTCTTCAGGGATGAAATGCACAGGGAGGCTTATGAAAATTCTATTAACAAGAAAGATAAGATAATCAATGATGGCAGGGAGATGCGCGAGCTAAGATACCTTACTGACATTATGATACAGTATAACAATGATAAAAAAGCTGCGGTTATGGCTATGCTTGAACATATGCAGAAGCTGTACAAGGTAGATAATATAAGCATATATGAAGGCAAGGATTTAGTCAGGAAAATATCAGTTGGTACAAGCATTGAGGATGAAGATATGTCATATGTATACTCAGATGGTTTTAAGAGACTTATGGGAGATAAGACGTATATAGCAGCCAGCTTTGTTAATAACAACAGAGATGTCGCACCAGAGTTCGCAGATGAGATGAGAAAAAGACATATATATTCTACGATTCATTGTCTTATTGGAAGTAAGGATGAAGTTAAAGGCATGTTTACGGTAAACAGAATGAAAGCAGCATCACAATGGGCAGAATATGAGATAGAATGTAGTGTTATAACTGCTACACTTGTCAATATGCTTATGCAGTAAAGATGATCAGCAAGAGAAGATGATTAGCATATGTTAGCTGTGTTCTAAAGTTAAAAGTCTTATTATGCAGTCATAATAAGACTTTTTAAGATGGCTATGCTTACATCATACTTATAGAATTATTTAAAATATTTTAGTAGTTTTATAATGGATGTATTTTCACAAATGCAGTAGTTATAAGGCATAGAGGCGTGTTTGTATCTAATACTATATATAGTATGGTGAGTTGACGAAAGCACCAATATGTAGTAAAATTTAATTTGTTCAAAGATAGTGATTATTAATGCACTATACAGGTGATAACCAGGACACTTGTATAGTGCATTACATTGTCTATAGGCTGTCTATTGAGTTTCTTGTGATAGGCAGATTACATAGTGATATGTATGTCGAAAGTGAATTTTGACATTTACATTAAAATATCTGGCATATATGAATGGGAGGGTTTAATTAAAATGAAGATAATTAAGCGTAGTGGTTCAGAGGTAACATTTGACATTACCAAGATTATGGCGGCTGTTTCTAAGGCTAATCAGGAAGTGGTTCATAGTGAGAGACTTTCAGATGAGCAGATTGAGACAATATCAGATAATGTTGAGAGCATATGTGAGGAGATGAACAGATCTCTTAACGTAGAGGAGATTCAGGATCTTGTAGAGAATCAGATTATGAATCTTCGTGCATTTGCAGTTGCCAGAAAGTATATTACATACAGATATAAGAGGGCGTTGGTAAGAAAGTCCAACTCAACAGACCAACAGATATTAAGCCTTCTTGAATGTAACAATGAAGAGGTCAAGCAGGAGAATTCAAACAAGAATCCTACTGTAAACAGCGTGCAAAGAGACTATATGGCTGGTGAAGTAAGTAAGGATATAACTAAGAGATTCTTACTTCCAGCAGATATTGTAGATGCACATGAGCAAGGACTTATACATTTCCATGATGCAGATTATTTTGCACAGCATATGCATAACTGCTGCCTTGTGAATCTTGAAGATATGTTGCAGAATGGTACAGTTATAAGTGAAACTATGATAGAAAAGCCACACAGTTTTTCAACAGCTTGCAATATAGCGACACAGGCTATAGCACAGATAGCGAGCTCACAGTATGGTGGACAGAGTATATCGCTTGCACATCTCGCTCCATTTGTACAGATAAGCAGGGAAAAGTTTGTGAAGCAGGTTGCTGAAGAATTCAAAGCAACAGGTATAGCAGCAAGTGAAGAAAAGGTAAGAGAGGTTGCAGAGCTAAGAGTAAGAGATGAGATAAAACGTGGTGTACAGATGATACAGTATCAGGTCATCACACTTATGACTACGAATGGACAGGCACCGTTTGTAACTGTATTTATGTATATAGATGAGGTTCCAGAAGGTCAGACAAGAGAGGATCTTGCACTTGTTATAGAGGAAGTGTTAAAGCAGAGAATCCAGGGTGTCAAGAACGAAAAGGGTGTGTGGATCACACCAGCATTTCCTAAGCTTATATATGTTCTTGAAGAGGACAACATAAGAGAGGATTCTAAGTATTGGAATCTTACAAAACTTGCTGCAGAGTGTACAGCTAAAAGAATGGTTCCTGATTATATATCAGAGAAGATTATGAAAAAACTTAAGGTTGATAAGAATGGTGATGGACATTGCTTCCCATGCATGGGCTGTCGTTCGTTCCTTACTCCATATAATGATCCTGAGACAGGAAAGCCTAAGTACTATGGCAGATTTAACCAGGGTGTTGTAACACTTAATCTTGTTGATGTGGCATGTTCATCAGGTAAGGATATGAATAAGTTCTGGAAGATTCTTGACGAAAGACTTGAACTTTGTAAAAGAGCACTTATGTGCAGACATTACAGATTAAAAGGAACACCTTCGGATGTAGCACCAATCCTATGGCAGAACGGAGCGCTTGCAAGACTTAAGAAGGGCGAAACTATAGATAAGCTTCTTTATGGTGGATATTCAACTATATCGTTAGGTTATGCAGGTTTATGTGAATGTACCTATTATATGAAGGGGGTTACACATACAGCTCCTGAGGGAACAGAATTCGCCTTAAAGCTTATGACATATTTAAGAGATACATGTAACAGATGGGCAGAAGAAACTAATATAGATTTCAGTCTTTATGGAACACCACTGGAATCAACAACATATAAGTTTGCCAAGAATCTTCAGAAGAGATTCGGTAAGATAAAAGGTGTAACAGATAAGAACTATATAACTAACAGTTATCATGTACATGTTACAGAAAATATAAATGCATTCGACAAGTTAAAGTTTGAAGCACAGTTTCAGGAACTGTCACCTGGAGGAGCTATCAGTTATGTGGAAGTTCCTGATATGAATGATAATATTCCTGCTGTTCTTTCAGTTATGCAGTTTATATATGAGAATATTATGTATGCTGAACTTAATACTAAGAGCGATTATTGTCAGGTATGTGGATACACAGGACAGATTCAGATAATAACAGATGATGACGGAAAGCTTATCTGGGAATGCCCTAACTGTGGAAACCGTAATCAGGATAAGATGAATGTTGCTAGAAGAACATGTGGATATATTGGTACACAGTTCTGGAACCAGGGACGTACACAGGAGATAAAAGAAAGAGTGCTTCATTTGTAAAACAGAGTTGATGTTTAGAACACATTCTTAACGTACGGACGACAGCATATATGAGAAAAGCAGGTGTGCATACATCAACGATGCCAGAAGCTTCAATTGGATATTTCTAAGACTTTTCATATACGTAATGGTAGTTTCCGCTACCGTTCGATACGGGACATCCATGTCCCATATCTCACTTCCACAGACATCCGTGTCTGTGGATAGCTGGGTAGAGAAAGAAAAGTCTAAGAACTATCACAATTGAACTTCAAGTGCATCTTATGATGTATGCACACCTGCTTTTCTCATATATGCTGTCTGACTTTGGCTTGATTTACGAAAAATGAATGTGTGGCTAAATCAAAGGGTAGAGGCATGAGGGGCGGAATTGTGCGCTTTACGCACAATTCCGCCCTGTTTCGTCACCTTGATTTAATTGAATATTCAGCATTAAATTATGCCGCAACACAGACAAATATAAGCTACAGGCAGTCCTGCATACTATGCGAAATGCACTTGAAGTTTGATTGTGATAGTTCTTAGTCTTTCCCTTAGTCAACCAGCTAGCTTCGTACACGGATGTACGAAGCAGCGAAGCCGCGCCATGGACGGCGCGTCTGAGCGGTAGCGTCAGTTATCATAGTTTATATGGAAAGACTTAGAAATATCCAATCAAAGCTTCTGGCATTGAACATAGTGTGCAGGACTGCCTGTAGCTTATATTTGTCGTCCGTTCGTCACCAACTAATATTCAATTAAACAACAAGTCACCTATACAATCTATTTTCCAGCTGCCTTCCTTGAATATTCAGTTGTCACCAGCTGCTCATATGGAACATCTTTACCAAGTTCACCAGCCTGTTTTAATATATCTTTGAGAAGTTCAAAACTCTTCTGCTCAAAGATAGTGTCTCCTTTCCAGGTGTCCTGTGATTTATAGCGGTCAACAATGGTTGTTATAGTTGCAAGATCTGTTTCAGGAAATTGTTGTGCTATGACTTCGGCGATTTCCTTGCTGGTGTGTGAGTTTACATAGTCAAGACCTTTCTGTATGGCATTAGTGAAACCTTGTATTATGTCAGGATGCTTTTTAATATAGCTTTTATTGGCACAATAAGCAGTATATGGTACGTATCCGCTGTCAGTACCAAGTGATGCCACTACGTATCCTTCTTTTTGCTGCTCAAGAAGTGTTGCAGCAGGTTCAAACTCAACAGTATAATCAGCTATTCCAGATGTAAAGGCAGCAGCGGTTGAACCGAAGTCTACATTCTGCAGTATATTCAGATCATCTATAGGGGAGATATTATTTTTCTTAAGTATATATTCAAAAAGCATTTCAGGCATGCCACCAGCTCTTCCGCCAAGTACAGTTTTTCCCTTAAGGTCATCCCATTTAAATGCATTTTCTTCATTTCTTGATACAAGGAAGTTGCCAGCACGCTGGGTAAGCTGTGCAAAATTTACAGCATAGTCAGTAGAACCCTCCTGGTATACATATATAGAACTTTCGGATCCCATGAAACCAATATCAGCTTCACCAGAGACAAGAGCAGTCATGACTTTATCAGCTCCGAAGCCAGTGACAAGATTTAAGTTGATATTTTCATCTTTAAAGTATCCAAGTTCTATAGCAGCATATTGTGGTGCATAGAATATTGAGTGTGCAACTTCATTAAGAGTAATATCCACAAATCCGTTATTTTCTTTTTTTTCACATGCTGTCATTGGGAGCATAAGTGTTACACATAACAATAGTGCAAGAATATGACGTAAATATTTCAAATAAAACTCCATTTCTGCAAGTATTATTAATATCAGAGTTAAATGATAACAGCCTATGAAATTATGAATTATTTAACACTGACAATCATAATAAAATGCAAACTATATTCAATTTTATATTATTCATAATCGGAGTTAAATGTTACAGAAATAAATACGTAGGAGAAATGAAATGTTTGTAAAAATATATATAAAATTGTTAAAAATGTCGATAAATATGTTGGATATAAGAGGGAATTATGTTAATATAAGTAATAAGATGAGGAGAGAGTTAAAAGAGGACTTTGACTCTCATCGATGTGTTTGGTGTGTCAATGAGTATAAATGCGTATGTGTGCAGATACAATATGATTTTGAAATTTGAAATTTGAAATTTGACATTTACATCATATATATATTACTGTATATAACATGTTAATATAAAGTAATAATTGTACAATTATAGGAGGTTTGTTTATTATGTTTGGCAGAAAAACAACAGCACAGGAAGCTAATAAGGACAGGGAATTGTTATTACAGGCTATGGATAAGATGATAGCCGGTGATTTTAGTGTGGTATCATCTGAGGGATTCAGTGATCCTATATATGCTGATAAGCTGAATCAGATAGTTGGAGCTTATAAAAAGGCTAACAACAACTATATTATGCGACTCAATGAGGCTATGGAATCTATAGGAGATAACTCATATGTTAAGAATATGTTGGATCAGGTTTCTTTACAGCAGAAGTCGATTAGCAATATGAATGATTCAAGTAAGGTACTCAAGGACTCTATTAACAATATATCACAGGCTATGAGTGATATAAGAGATAATACACATGATATGCTTCATGCATCTCAGAGCAGTTCAACTAATATGAATGATAGTATAAGAGTTGTTAATGAATCATCAGAAAAGATAGCTGATATCAATACTCAGGTTCAGGCATTTCATGAGAAGATTAATAAGATTGGTGAGATTGTTGATATTGTAAAAAAGGTTGCAAGCCAGAGTAATCTTTTAGCACTTAATGCATCTATTGAGGCTGCAAGAGCTGGAGAGGCTGGTAAAGGTTTTGCAGTAGTAGCAGACCAGGTAAGACAGCTTTCAAGTAACACAGCAGAATCAGCAGAGGATATAGTTAAGTATGTTAATGAACTCAAGGGTGATATAGAAGTTCTTGCTACATCTATGGAAGAAACTACTACGAAGCTTTCAGAGGGCAATGAAAAAGTAGAAGTATCATTAAGAGATATTGAACATATGAATGCCCAGATGACAGCTATCAATGATTCAGTAGAAAGAATATTTGATGATATTGACAGACAGTCAGAAACAACAAGAGAATTTACAGATCAGGTTGGTAATATAGCAGATACATATGGTATGCTCACAAAGGAATGTACAGATACAGGAATTCATATCTTCAAGATAGGAAGATATATTGATACATGTAGAAGTGATATGTTCAGGGAAGCGGGAGCTGTTACAACACAGGATATGTTAAGAATATTTGAGATAGATCACTTTATCCTGATGTGGAGAGTATATAACAATGTTGTAGATTTCGAAAAACTAAAGATAACTCAGCTTAATAATCCGGATACCTGTAAGATTGGAAAGTGGATGCATGCGCAGACTGATCCAAGAATTACAGGAAGCAGTCAGTTTAAACAGCTTGATTCATCTCACAGACTTATTCATAAGTATGCATGTGAGTCATGGCAGGCTAAGGAGGAAGGTGATGTTGATAAGTCACTTGAAGCATTCCAGAAGTGTTATGATGCTTATTATGTATACAAGAAAGCTATTGCTGATATGAAGAACTTCATGAAATCATTAGGATATACAGATGAAACTAAGATAGTGATATTCAGAAACTGACAAAGAAATGTAAGTATTAAGATATGACAGTCATATAACAAGTATAAATAATCAAAAAGGATCTGGTATAGCCAGGTCCTTTTGCTTTAAGTGATAAAATGTCAGAGGATTGCATGAATATGTTGAAAATCAATGGAATGTTGATAATAATAACGGGATGTGCTATTATTTAAAAATGGTTTGGTTTGGTTAAGTATTATATTTTATAATAGCTGTATAAAACAGATTAAGAGAGAAGGTTAGTTATATAAAATATGATAAGCGAGGGAAGTGTATGAAAGAGATATATGTTATAGGACATAAGAATCCAGATACTGATTCAATATGTTCGGCAATATGTTATGCCAGATTAAAAAATATTGTGACAGGAACTAATGATTATGTGCCTAAAAGAGCAGGACATATGAATGAAGAAACGCAGTTTGTGCTCTCAAGGTGTAATGTAAAGGCACCAGGGTATATAAAAGATGTAAGACCTCAGGTCCGGGATATAGATATCAGGAAAATCGATGGAATAGATGAGGATTATTCAGTAAGAAATGCATGGAAACTCATGAAAGAGCTGGATGTTGTTACACTGCCTATATTGGAGGATAACCATCTTAAGGGACTGGTTACTATTGGAGATGTAGCAAAATCTTATTTTGAAATGTATGACAGTGACATACTTTCAGTTGCACATACAAGTCTTAAGAATATTGTTGATACATTAAATGCAGAAATAATAACAGGAGATCCAGATAAATGTTTTGATAAAGGAAAGATGCTTATAGCTGCAGCTAATCCTGATATGATGGAAAACATGATTGACGAAGGTGATTTTGTTATACTTGGTAACAGATATGAATCACAGCTGTGTGCAATAGAAATGGAAGCCGGCTGCCTTATTATATGTGAAGGTGTAAAAGTATCCAATACTATAGTAAAGATGGCAAAACAGCATAACTGTATTATAATATCAACAGCATATGATACATATACTGTTGCAAGACTTCTTAATCAGGCAATACCTGTCAGTTTTTTTATGAAAGATACAGCTCTTGTCAAGTTTAAAATCAATGATTTTGTTGAAGATATCCAGGATATTATGGCTAATAAACGCTTCAGGGACTTCCCTATTGAAGATGAAGAAGGAAGATATATTGGCATGATATCAAGACGTAACATCATTAAGGCAGGAAAGAAAAAAGTCATACTTGTAGATCATAATGAGAAGTCACAGGCGGTATTTGGTATTGAGGATACAGATATATTAGAGATAATAGATCATCACAGGCTAGGCTGTATACAGACAATAACACCAGTATTTTTCAGAAATCAGCCATTAGGATGTACGGCAACTATTATATATCAGATGTATTGTGAGCATAATATAGATATAGATAAACAGACTTCTGCTTTGTTATGTTCAGCTATCATATCTGATACGTTGATATTAAAATCACCTACATGTACTGAATATGATGTTGAAGCATGCAATGCCCTTGCCAAAATAGCAGATATAGATATCGAAAAATATGGCAGAGAGATGTTTAGGGCAGGAAGTAATCTTTCATCAAAAACAGAGGAAGAAATATTCTATAGAGATTTCAAAAAATTCTCAATCGGAGAATTGTCCGTTGGTGTTGGTCAGGTGAATTGCATGAGTTATGATGAAATTCAGCTAATCATTGAAAAAGAAAAAGATTATATGGAACATGTAACAGAACATAGCAGCGAGATTAATATTGCATATCTGCTTATAACAGATGTTATGAAGGAAACATCATACGTTATGTATGCTGGCAAAAATGCAGTAACAGTATTAAAAAATGCATTTAATCTTGATAATATAAGTGATAAATATGTGGCTCTTCCTGGCGTTGTGTCAAGAAAGAAACAGTTTCTTCCAGCAGTGGTTGAGGTGTTGCAGCAGTAACATATTAATGCTGTTTATTTTGTAATATAATACAGTAACAGATTGGAGAGTAAATAATAAAATGAAGAAGTTAATGAGAAATGACCCATGTTGGTGTGGAAGTAAGAAACCTTATTGTGAGTGTCATATGAATTTTGATAAAAAAATAGAGATGTATAAAAAGAAGTTTCATAAGGTTCCACCTAGAAGCATAATAAAGAATGAAGAACAGCTTCAGGGCATGAGAGAGAGCAGTAAGATAAATATAGCTGTACTTGATTATGTTGCAGAAAATATAAAGGCGGGTATGACAACGCAGGAAATAGATGAAATGGTATATGAAAAGACAACGGCTATGGGAGGCATTCCAGCCCCTCTTAACTATGAGGGATTTCCAAAGAGTGTATGCACATCCATTAATAACGAAGTGTGCCATGGCATTCCGTCATCGGATATTATTCTTGCTGACGGAGATATTGTAAATGTAGATTGTTCGACTATTCTTAATGGTTATTTTTCTGACTCATCAAGAATGTTCTGTATAGGAAATGTTTCGCCAGAACATAAAAAGCTGGTTGATGTTGCTAAAGAATGTGTTGAACTTGGACTTGCACAGGTTAAACCATGGGGACATCTTGGAGATGTAGCTGATGCTATAAGTAAACATGCAAAGGAAAATGGTTATTCTGTAGTACGTGAGGTCGGAGGACATGGTATAGGCCTGGAATTTCATGAGACACCTTTTGTGAGTTATGTAATCAAGAAGGGAACAGGCATGGTTATGGCACCAGGAATGGTATTTACAATAGAGCCAATGATTAATGCTGGATATCCTGACGTATATGTTGATGATGACAATGGCTGGACTATATATACAGAAGATGATTCATATTCAGCACAGTGGGAGATAATGGTTCACGTTACAGATGATGGGTATGAGGTTATGACTTATTAATTAAGATTTCACATATCTAAAATGGGATTTCAAAATTTCTTAAAGGCTCGACATTATGGCATCCATTAGGATGTATTAATGTCGAGCCTTTATTTAATTTTAAAGTTTACATCCTGTATCCTTTAATGTTGCACGTACTAGAGAATCTTTCGCATTTTTCCATGGTGCATCAGCATATTTATGATCAAATTTGTTGATAAACCATTCAACATCATCACGCACTCTTTTCATATTATCAAGATATAGTGTAGTGATAAGATTCGTGAATTCTGTGTAATCATTTCCTCCAAGTTTTTCACTTGATTTTTTCATAAGAAGTCCATAATGACTTGTACAGAAGCCTTTGCATTTGGAAAGAACGTCTTTGAATTCTTTATCATGTTTATACATGTAAAATATAGTATCAACATAACGTTCCATAGTATCAGCTATTTTATCGCATACAAAGCAGGAATTATCAAGTTCTTCTATATAACTGCACACAGAAGCTTCTTTTCCTTTTTTTAGAAGACTTCTTCCAGAACCTTTATCCTGATTAAAAGCTTCAATATTTTTAATGACATAATCCATATGTGTTTTCATAACGAGTGCATAACCAAGACGGTTGTTCTGCTCATATATTTTTTTGATATGTTTCTGACAGAACCCTTTTTTATCGGTAACAGCACGTATATCATCTTCCATATAGCTTGGCCCCATAGTATATTCTATGGCATCATTTTCAAGTTTTTCAAACATAGCACATACAGGACATTCAGTGTCTGCCAAAAATGCATCATTGACAGGTACGTTATATATTTTTTCTTTCATAGTAATCCTCCATTCTTGCGCTGTTTCTTTGCGCATCTCAAGTTTGTGCGAAACACAAATCTTGCGTGTGAAAAATCTTATTTTCACACTAAGACGCCATTTCTTATCTGATATAGTTATAATGGCTGCCGAATTTAACCTGCTAATAAAAATAAACTATTTTAGTTATGTTTGTCAAATCGGCAGCCACACAATAACGTTACTTTTTGCAACCACAGTTTTTATCAAACTCAGGATTATAAAAATAATAATTATTAGAATCAAGTTTGCTCTGTATAATAGAAAGTGCTTCGCCAAAGCGCTGGAAATGTACGATTTCCCGCTCTCTTAAAAATCTTAAAGGATCGAGTACATCCGGGTCATCTTTTGAAAGACGTATAAGATTATCATATGTTGTTCTAGCTTTCTGCTCTGCAGCCATATCCTCAGTTATGTCTGTTATAGCATCTCCCTTTGACTGGAATTCACAGGCATTGAATGGAATTCCACCAGCAGCCTGAGGCCATACGGCTGCCGTATGATCTACATAGTAGGCTTCAAAAGGAGTTCCCTTAATCTGTTCCATTGAAAGATTTCTTGTAAGCTGATGAACCATTGTGCTGATCATTTCAAAATGTCCTAATTCATTAGCTCCTAACCCTTGGATATGATAGTAAATGCCCATAAACAGCGGGTTCACAGCTTTAAGAAAATCTCCAATCTGAAAGAATTCTCTATATATCTTCCTATTCCCGGCTTAGATGGCATATCGTTATAGTAGATTATCTTATCAATGCAGCTCTTTAAAAGAATGTTCTTATCTGCTGCGGATATGTCTGAGTCGTCAAGCGAACTAAGACAGTCTTTAAAGGTCATTATCTTATCCTCATAGTCAATCTTAACCGGAACATTATTCTTTTCATCAGCAATCTCTTTCTTCACATTAAGAATACGCTCCTGAAGCTTAGAATTACGTTCAATATATTCTTCCTTGGTGTATATGCCATCCTCATATGCATCCTTCTGTCTTACATCCTTGTTGTACAATCTGTTAAGCTCCTCTTCAAGACTTGCTATGCGGAGTTCGTGCATATCAATATTATTGTTTTCTTGTTCCTTAAGCTTTATCTTAAAGTCAGATATAGCATTGGCAAGAGATATTTTAATCTTGGCCAGAATATCTTCATACTGTGCAGACTTAGTGTGGCATACTGCCTGCTGATTGCAGAGCATAACAGTAGTGATTTTTCCAGTATGGCTTCTCTTATCAACATATTTTTTCATAGACATACCGTGGCCGCATGTACCGCAGAAGAGAAGACCAGCAAGTGGGTTGCGCAGTTCCTTGAACTTCTTAACCTTAGGAGTAAGACCTCTTTTATTTCTGGCAGCTTCAAAGGTACGTTCATCTATTATTGCTTCGTGCCGGCCATTAACACATATAACATCATCACCTTTGTTACGTGGGCGCACTTTCGTTATCTGTTCGTTTTCCCATTTCTTTACAACTTTACGGCTGTTCCAGACAACCTTGCCTATGTATATGGGATTGTCTATCATATCCCGGATGGTGGCAGCAGACCAGTTATCAGACTTAAGAGGCTTTATGTGCAGGCTATCAAGCGTTCTTGCAATGTTAGTAAATCCCATATTCTCATCAATATACAGATGATACATAAGCCTTATTACATCCGCTTCCTCTGGAATAATCTCCAGCGTATGGCATTTATCCTTACCGGATCCTAAAGTTATTTTCCTGTAGCCATATGGACGTACAGAGCATATATAGTTACCCTGTCTTACAGAAGCAACACGGCCTCTGCTTAGTATCTTTTTAGTATATTCAAGATAATCATTTCCCCTAGTTAACTCCATCTCAAAGAACTTACGATCATATTCATCAGATAAATCATATGTTTTGCCCGGAGTAATAACTGCAGTATTAGTGTATCTGAATGAATTGATAATTTGGCCACAATCCTGTAAGTCACCTCGTGATAATCTCTGCGGCTCTACGATAAGGACACCGGATATATTTTCTGCTTCCAGCTCTTTAAGAAGCTGCTGCATAATAGGTCTGTCCTGTATAGTTTCTCCGGAGACAACTTCTCTGTATATACGTTTCTCTGGTATAGCTTTGCCATATTCTTTCATACAATAGTCCTGAAGTATATGTTCGTGCTTTGCAAGTACTTCTTCAACAGTCTGCGCCGGATCATCAGAGCGGGACTTTCTAAGATAGATAATAATACTGTCAAAAGATACCATATTAATCATCCTTTCTGTAAAATATATGCAAGTTGCACCGGTGCAACTCAAAAATGGGTACAAAAATAACACCACTTGCAAAAGCGGTGCTATGAATGATATAATATGGCTTGTCTAGGGCGGTATTATATCATAAGCACAGCTTATGTAAGTATCGTGGTAAAAGCTCTTGTGTTGGTAGCACAGGGGCTTTTATTTATTTTAAAATCATAACGGCATTATCACCGAGATGGTATAAAAAGACTCTGGGCCCGAAGGACACCAGAGTACGTTCAAGAGTAGTGTATCTTGAATGTATATTAGTGTCAATAGTCATTCCCACATCTCCAGCACATAAAATGTTGGTTTAAAGCCGATAATACGATAGTTAATTGTTTTTAAAACATCTTTTACAAGGAACATATCCATTGTCTAATGCACGCTCTAAATCAATTTCAGTTACATTTTTTATTCCACTACAATGTTTATTATAATGATATTTATTACTGTTGTTTGTTATATATACAATATTATGAGGAATAATATTCATATTAAGAATTTGACCTAAATATGTTGTGTCCTGTGGGTAATTACTGCAATGCTTATTAATTTGTTCTTCCAACTCTAAATGTAAATATATATAAGGACTTCTATAATCCATTAGACTGAGTAAAAATAATAATTGGCTAAATCCTGGTGGCATATATTGCTTTTCATCAGAAAAAATTTCTTCGTTATGAAGAGTGTAATTACATTTATGGTTATATATTCGTCCACCATGTGCAGCAGTATTTCTATAATCTAAACATATAAATAAAGTATCCATCATTAATGTGCATAATGCTTCATCAGATATATTTAAACTGTTAGTATCATATAGTTTATGTGCAAGTTTAACTAATTCATCCTTTTTGAATAAGTCAATAAAGTTGATGATAGTACTAAAGTAAACACTTTTAAAAAGAATCCAGGGAGGAACATTTCCATATTTTTCGGCATAATGATGAATAGGGTTTTTATCAGTATCAAGAGTCTTTTTCATTGTGTCGAGTATATATGGCAGGGTAAATCTTTTTTTTCTTTTCTTTTTATTTCTATAATTTCTGTATGATAGATAATTTTCCTCTTTGGTTCCAAATGCTTCAGATATAACACTTGCAGCAGCTTCTTTAATATGTTCTTCCAGGTCTTGCATTGAAGACATAACAGAATTGCGAAGATTTTTATCTAGCATATATAAAGAATGAATCTGGCCAAAGGTTACACCTGAGCGATACTGGATAGAAGAATCCGTTTTAATGACATAGGGTTCTCTATAGCTTTTAATAAGATTAGAGTAGCCAAATAATTCTAATGTATATTTGGCATAACCAATATCATCTATAATTAAATTTTGCGATAAAAGTTTTTTAATCTGGTCATCAATTGATGAAAAAGGTATATCAGTCATATGTATTCTCCTTATATGCAAAAAGAGCCTTGGAATATAATTCCAAGACCCTTTCGCGACCGCCCAGCAGTCATTCACTATTAACAAGTGACATTATATCATATGTAAAAGTCTTGTCAAGTATTCCAATATATTTAAATTTATAGAGTTATAATGTAATTTATAATCTATGTGCAAATAGCAATTCAATCTGTTGTTCGATAGTTAAAAATTCTTGAGGTTTTTTGTTCATATATTTCTCCTAAATGCAAATAGAGGACCTGAGACATTACATCTCAAGTCCTCTATTCACAGCCAAACAAGTTAGCCATATCTTCTTGAGATATATATTAATATAAAGTTGTTATTAAGTCAATATAAAGGAAAAAATCCCTCTTTCCATATAAATGGTAAGAGGGATTCTCGCTAGTCATTTTAAACAACGACCATTTCTGTTGGACTTATCTTACCATTTATATGTTTTGGTGTCAATATTGGTTATATATCTGTCCTCTGTTTCCAGCATTAATAACAATCACAATAAACTCACCATTATCAACAGTATATAGAATTCTGTAATCACCAACGCGAAGACGATATATATTATCATGACCTTTCAGCTTTTTAATATCTTCACCTTCAGGTAATTTTTCTATTGCTTTGATAATTCGCAGCTTTTCGTTCTTAGGTAATTTATCAATAAATTTTTTAGCCGGCTTTTTGATAATAATTCTATACATTAATCAATCCCCCATTCTTTTTTGCAATCATCAAGGGAATAGCTTTCGTCTTTATCTGGACTATTCATATAATCTTGATAAAGTGCTTCACAGAAATCATTATCAGCCTGTTCCTCAGCAGTAATACCTTTTGCGTAAGCTAATATATACCCAATCTTATAATCAGGCATATTGTCAATTAACTGTAATAACTGTTCCTTTTCACTCATAGTAATACCTCCTAATCATAGTCTTAATTAAATATTATTCCCACATCTCCAAAACATAAAATGTTGGTTTAAAGCCGATAATTATTCGTCATCATCATCATCATCAAGAGAGTATGAGTTAGTATAGTTAGAATCAGAAGAAAGAGATTGACGATATTCGCCAGCTACCATTGTTTTGTTAAATTCTGCCGTTGGTTCTATTTCATCAACTATCTTTTCAAGCTCATCTATAGATATCTTGAAAAATTCCTTACGCATATTAACTTTATTTACACGTCTATCATTAAGTATTTCGTGCATCTTATTTTCAAGAGCTACAGCATCTTTAGAGAATATGAAGCTATGTACATCAAATTTAAAAGGAACGCTGGCGTTTCCGAGCTCATTAATTCTGTCTTGAGGTTCAAGCCTACGTGTCATACCTACTTTAAATACATCTTCACCAAAAGCTCCTAAGTTACTTATTATATAAACAGTACCGGCTTTACCATTTTGTAAGTTAGTTATTTCATCCTTTTTAACAATTACTTCACCTAATTGAGATTGAAGTTCAAGGATTCTTGCCTTGAGTTTATCAATTTCTGATTCATCAGTAGTATTTAACATAGTATCTTGCAACTTACTAATTTCAGTATTGAACTTTTCTTCTTCCTGTTGAATATGTTTCTTTTCACGTTCAAGAGCTTTACGTTCTTCAGCTTCCTGTCGCATTTGTTCTTTAAGAGCCATCTGTTCTTGCTTAGCTTGCTCACGTTTAACATAGTAATTATATTCAATTTTAACAGCATTAATAAAGAGATATTCTAATTCGCCTATGAACTTTGTAAGAGTACCAGCAATAGTCTGATTGCCTTCGCCAGCAATCTTAAGGTATTTTGCAGAAATATCTTTTACATGTTCGATTGCAGTATCTAGCTTTTCATATTTTAGTGCATATAATACATTCTGTAGTTCAGCTCTTAATGCTATTACCATTAGGTTGTAGATAGCTTTATTAGCTTTGGTTGTATATCTGGCAGAATATTGCTTTAAAAGATTGTCTATAAGCTTTTCATTATCTTTATAAGCTTTTCGCAGACTCTTTATGTCCATACAATGTAATTTAAGAATTACTGAAGGAGCAATTTCTTCGGCATCTTCTAAATCACTTGTGCTTAAGATGCAACTATTATAAGGAATTTCTAAATTTATGAAGTTATCAAATGCATAAGCAAAACTCTTATACAATTCTTTGGAACGTGATATTTTACGCTGCTGGGTTGCAAGAGATTTTTTTAGTTTATCATCCTGTTGTTGCAATTCATTAATTTCAGTTCTCAATTTATCAATTAATACATTATTACTCTGTATTTCTTCATTGAGAGAATCAAGGTTAGCTTTTGCTTCGCTTTCAGCAGAAGCAATCTTTGCGGCTGATTCCTGTTCTATTTGTTCAATCTTTTTCTTTGTTTCTATATATTCAGTAACACCTAGCTCATCACATGTTTGTTTCATTTCAGAATATTCCTGCGATAGTTGATTGTTTTGATTGAATGTTTGTGTGAATAGTTCTTTTTGTTTCTTATCATTTACAGCTTTTATGATAAGAAGAATAATGCCGATTATAGGCGGAATAATAAGAAACCAGCATGCACATAAAAGTGCAATAAACCAAGTGCTTAAGTACCATTTTTGTTTTGTGTTCATAATAAATATCCCCCTATTCTTCTCTATGTGCAAATATTTCAACTACCTGAACATCTTTGCACTGTTTGTCATAATCTCCATTTTCAATGTGTTTCATCTCGTGATGATACGCTTTCATAAGCTGCTCTAGGGAGTGCCTAGAGTTTAATACGATAGTGTATGTATCATCATTACAATGCATAGTGTATGCCTTAATTGTCACAGGCATATCAGCATATACAATATTAGTATCCAATTTCTTTTCACCCTCTTACTGTTAATCGTTGTTGTTAGACATTCGGTCAATCATCTCCTTTACAAACTGAATATCTTCTTTTTTAACCTTGCGTGATGCATCAAAGAGAACTTTATAGTCAGGGTTCTCATATAAGAACTGAGCCATATCTCTTGCATCATCATCAAGATAATATACATTATTATCTTCATTAGTATTATAAGAGAGTTTTTTTGTAGCTAAATCATTCATATCTATATTAAATATCTCAGATAATTTCTTTAAGGCTTTAAGTGGTGGTTCAGAAACACCAGACTCCCATTTTTGTATTGTAGTAAATGATTTATAACCAAGCATATTGGCTATGTCATCTTGAGAATATCCTTTTTTAGTTCTTAAAAAACGTATGTTTTCACCAAGGCACATATTAATGTCACCGCCCTTCTTAATTTATATTTGAATAATATAATATAATTGAAGAAAATTCAAGTAGAATTGATAAAAAGATAAAAAAACTTGAAATAAATTCAAAAAAGGTATTGACACTTGAATATAAATCAAGTAACATATGCTTGAAAATAATTCAAGTTGAAATGAGGTGATGAAAAGTTGAATACAAATGAAATGCAGTTCTCCGTTAAAGAATTAAGAGCAAGAAAAAACGAAACACAGGAGCAAGTTGCCAACAAAATCGGAATTTCTCCTCAAACGTACTGCTCGTGGGAAAAAGATATATCTAATGTGGCGGTAAGTAAGGTTAGAGCTCTTGCTGAGCATTTCGGTGTAACTCTTAATCAGATAAAATTTTAATTTTTTTTTGAATTTTAACTTGAAATAAATTCAAGTAAACATTCAAAGCAAGTAACATAACAAGGAGGTATTTATATGGTAACAGCAATAGTATATGTATCAATGATACTTATTTTAATTGGTATAGCAGTTCAAATAAGTAAGAACATCCTAAGAAAAGAATTTGGCTTACATGATGAAGCAGGAGGGGAGTTTTATAAAAGAATACGAAAACGTTGCCTTGTTTTAGGGTGCAGAAACAAGGCAACGATATTCTTTGGATGGCGAGCAGGAGTTTGCCGAAAGCATTATGATGAGATGCATAAGACTAAGAATTTAGAAAATCGTCAATAAAATTATCAGGAGCTGAAATTTGAGCATCTACTATAATGAATAAGCGCCTAAGGAGAATATTTATCTCTGAATTATTACTGTCAGAAGCGGTGATTAATTCAGAATATGCTTCTAAGCTTTTTTGAACATATAAAAATATAGTACCTTCTTGTAGAAAAGATAACTGTGCAGGCTGAGTGCTTTGTTTTAAAAAGAAAAAGCCATCTTTATATTTAGCATAATAAGCACTAGAAAAATTAAGATAGGTAGTTAATGACCTTGTTGAAGTTATGTTATTTAAACTAAGAGGCTTAGTCTTCTCTAAAGTGGAATTAGACGATAATAATTTCCAATATAATTTGTTTTGTTTTGTGTCATCAATACACTTTTGTATAACTTTAATAATAGTTTCAGTGTTCATAGTTACTCCTTTTTTGTAGTCTTGCAACAATGTAATTCAAATCATTGCGAATTATTTTATTATTTACATCCAATTCGTTTTTTTGTAATTGTTTAATACAATGTCTTATTTTGTAATGATAAGAAAATGAAAGCATTAATGAAAAGTTTAATTTTATAGATAATAATTCTTGGATTAATGAGTCACAAATTTGGGGTGTGATAATTTCATCTTGATAAATACAATCTAAGATGGATTGTAACTTTTCGTAATGTATAGTGCTGTTTTTATTATATTCCTGTTTTTGAGAATTAAGGATTTTAATTATAAAGATATTAAAAAATATAGAGCAAATGGAAATTAAAAATCCAAAAATACCACAAATAGCAGATATTTTATTAATAAGCTCCCACATTTTTACATAACTCCTTTCTTAATTACTAGGCTAAGGTAATAGCCTGCGATTAAAGTATAGAAGTTATAACGGAATTAATCAAGATATTCCAAGCAAGTAACATACAAGGAGGTGAGAGCGTGAGAGAGAATACAGATGAATTAATAGACAAGCTGGCAGACAACATTGTTGGTGAGGTTTTAAATGAAACAGGCACTAAGGAAAATGAGCAGGAGTGTTTATCTGAAAGAATAGAGAATGCTGTTGGATTACAGGAATGGAGAAATTGGACAACAGGTGAATTAATAGTAGATGGCAAGTTATTTACTGGTGAAAGTGCTAAGAGAGCTACTCAGATTGTTAAAGCATTAGATGGTTTAACAATCCGAGAAGCTCAGGACTTGTTAGAGAGAGTAAATATACATTTACTTAACTTTGTAGTTACCACAGATAGATGAGATCAGCTTAAGGAGTGAAGAATGATAAAGAGAAAAAACACAATAATAGCAGCTTTAATATTAGGTGCATCATTAACAATGACAGGTTGTAGTGAAGCAGATAAAGTTAATTACAATATGTCAAAGCAGGCAGATTATTTTGAGTGTGAACGAAAAATAACAGTATACAACGCACGTACAGATAAAATCATTATGGAAGCAGAAGGCTATATGAGCATAAGCAATGATAGTGAAAATGAACTTGTATGTACGGTTAAAACTGGCGCAGATGAATACAGAAAGAATTACATATATCTCAATGATTACACAATGTATGTTGTTGAGGATATAACAGGAACACATTCAGACCCATATCATTACAAGATGTATTTTCATACAGAAAGTCTTATTGATGTGGATACAAGACCATAAAGAGGAGAAGATATGAACACAACAGCAGTAGCAATAACAACAATCATCTGCATAACAATATTAGTTTTATGCAGAGATGATAAGAAGAGGTGATATTATGGAGCATTTTAATTCAAGTGAAGCAAGAGCGGCACAGGATAAGTATTGCAAAGAGAATGGATATCCACACTTTGCACCAGAAAGTGGAAAATGTTGGAGTTGCAATAATGATATTTATGCGCAGATTAACCATGACGGATATAAAACTGGAATTTCAGTAGAAGAAGCCAGCTCAACATTAATAACAGGCTGTCCACATTGTCACATATCATATTGCGATTAAAAGCAGTAATCAGGACAATCAGCTAAAGCATATAAGACAGTAAGTATAAGCATAAGAGGTGGTATGTATGAAATACGATTTAAAAACAACAGTATTCCCTGATGGGTGTGTTGTGAATGTGCATTCACCACAACTGTCAGAGGACGAAAGGGCTAAAGCAGTTGCTAATCTTAAGGAAGCAGCTCAAAGATATGCCAGAAGTGTTATTAAGCAGAAAACGATAAAGGAGAAAATAAAACAATGAGGATAACCGGGGAAATAATTGCATTTAACAAGAGAATCAATGCAGCTATTGCAGATGGAAGAATCGAAGATGCATCTAAGTGGATGTTAAGGCTTCACAGGCTGGAGTGTAAAGCAGGTGTTCCAATAGGTGATTACAGATTAAGAAATATATAAAAAGAGCTGCGGTGTTGTTAGTGTTACTATCTCGCCGCAGCTTAATAAAAAACATCAATATTAGTGCATGAAAAGTATTTGGACATATAGAAAGGGTAAAGATGAGCAAAGGACAATATATAGGTTACTGCCGCTTCTGCAGGCAGCAGACTATGCTACAGATTGATGATGTAGTGGCAGCAGATTATGAGGACGAGCCAGAAGAGTGGGAAACTTATCTGGAGGAGGAAGCTACTAAAAAATGTAAGTGCCAGGGAGCATCTGCCTGGTGGAATGTTGAAAGAAGAGTACGCAACGCAGAAGACAGGTGCTTAGAGCTTGCGACTAATGAAGAGATAGGAAGTATATTACAGTCCTCTGTAAGGCCTCTTATGAAGGGGAAACTGGATAAGGTGACTATTAAATATAGCGATGTTAATTATAACCTGTTTCTTGATAACAATGAACGTATCCATATACGTAGGGAACATAAAGTAACAGAAGAAAAAACAGAGTAAAAGTATAAAAAAATGTAATAAAAAAGAGCTGTCGTGCAACAGCTCAAACCAGAGAGAAAGTCATCAATGACTTTAATATGAATTATATTCCGTATAAATACTTTTGTCAAGAAAAAACAAATAAAATGCGACAAATTACAGATGTAAAAAGTACTAATTCAGGTGTTAAATTATCAATTTTTTAAATGGGGTTCAAGCCCCATAAACACTTGATTGAAATAATTAACTTAAGAACCAGGGAGAACATTTTCATATGCCATATGTAAAAGAGATATGTGTGGCAGGTAGCGTTGTAACGATAAGGAGATATCACACACTAAGGTATAACTGTAAGGGTGAAAGAAGAGAGGGAAGGGAAAAGCCAACAACAGAAGTCCAGAGAGCGATTAATACAAGAGCAGCAACAAGAAAGTTAGCAGGACTGATGAACACTAACTGGAGAGATGATACAGGCATGCTGGTGACATATACGTATGCCAGGGGCAGCAGACCTCCTACACCTGATGATATGAATGTAGATATACGCAACCTGTTAAAGAAGTTACGCAAAGCAGTACCCAATATTAAATATATATATGTCAAAGAGATTGGTAAGAAGGGCGCCCATCACATTCATATGATTATGGATATATGTGATATCCAGATATTAAAAAAAAGCTGGGGAAAAGGTTACGTGGATGTGAAGCCTCTTGATAGCGACAACGATTATACACGAATAGCAGAATATTTTATCAAGTATTCAAAAAAGACAGAGGATGCAACCGGTAAGGTGGGCAGAAGATGGAATCCATCACGTAATTTAAAAAAGCCGGTTGTGATCAAGAAGATAGTTAATGCTAATACATTTGCTGATAAGGCAAGAAAAAGCACAATAAGAAAATATGAGAACAAAGGATATTACCTGGTTGCAGGTTCAGAGGTTTCAGGTATATCAGAACTAGGATTTAAGTATTACGAGGTTAAGTTCCGGAAAGGAAAGAGAGATGCAGAAGGTAAACGTATACATAAAGACGACAGCTAAAGGTCCAGCAGTAAGAAAGCAGGCAACGTATATGTATGTAATAAAGACTGTTATTAATGGCAAAGAGTTTATCAGAAATGGAAAAAAGACTATTGAGAGTGTTACAGAGAATCAGGCGGCGCTAGAAGCTATTATTCATGCGCTTATGAGGTTTAGGCAGAAGTGTGAAATATGCATAAATACAGAATGTGAGCACGTGTTGAACTCCTGCCGGAACTTCTGGCCACAGCAATGGGAAAAGAACGGCTGGAAGAAAGCTAATGGAAAGCCTGTGAAGAATACTGAATTATGGCAGCAGTATCTGAATGTAAGCAGAGGACATGCTATAAGCTGGTCTGATGAACAGCATGAATTTACAAAGTGGATGGAATATGAATTGAAGAAAGCGGAGGAATTATGCGAATTGAAGAGGAAAGAATAACAAAGGAGCTTGATAAGCTGGAATGGCTAAGACAGGCAATTATAGCTTACAGCCCACAGCCAAGTGTACACAATACTGAAATGCGTGTACATAACTTAACACTTGTGTCCGGACGTATTGCACAACTTAAGCGCGAATTGTATGAGTGCCAGCATCCGGTTACATATTGATTCTGATAATGGCGCAAAGCCGCATAAAATCAGAATGTGAGTGGGAATATACTCCCAGACTATCTACATGATACTTATTTATCTAAGTATACATAATATCACAGCAACTATTAACGGTATATCTTCCTGGTAATCTGCCAGGAAGAGGAAAGGAGTATTAAGATGTTTGATATATTTGGAGAATTTAACAGTGCAGAAGAAATAAATGAAGCGGCGGCAGCACAACTGGCAGAAGGTGATGTAGAAGCCATAATGACTATAGCAAGAGAGAATGGCATCGATGCAGATGATGCGCAGGATTATATAGATGGTGCTACTGGTGAGTTATGTTCTCCGCTTATGGCTGCATTTGGAAAGATTGATGTAGAGACGGAGGAGTTACAGCCTAAGGAGATTATCGTTGACTGGATTAATTATATCAAAAAGAGATGTACAGAGTCAGGAGATATGACAAGAGCTGTAAGAAAGAGTGATAGGAGTGTCAAAGGGTGTATCGGAGCATTGCTAAAATGGAGCTTTAACAATGCTTATGCAGTTGACAAGGATATTATTCATCTTTCTGGCATAAAGGGTACCAGTTCTGTAAAGATGGGAATTCCTGGAATGGCAACAGCTTACAAGTTAATAGATGAATATTACCTTGGAGGTGATAAGTAATGAGGAAGAAGGATGTATTAGCTTACGCGGGAAGAACTACAAGATCACAGAAGGATACGCTTATTGTTGATAAGGTAGATATAGGCGGCAGTGAGCATCTGATAATCGACTTGTATATAGCCAGGGAACTAGTGTTAAGAGTGGCAGTAAGTGATACGGATTATGCCAGTTATGATTATAGCAACAACACCTGGAAGAAGGTAAGGAGTAGTTACAAATTCCCTTATAAGGACAATATAGACCGTGCAAATATAAGTGGTGCTGATTCAAGGAAACTTGCAGAGTATTACGGCGGTAAAAAAGAATATTACAAAACGTACAGCCAGGTTATATGCAATATTGAGGATAAGGCACAGGCGCTTAAGGATGAAATAGCAAAGGAAAAAGAGAGAAAAGAAAGAGATCATCTTATGAAACTTGTACCCAAGGAATCTAAAATGCTGAAGACTGATATAGATATATATGCTAACCAGGGAAACATAATCTATTACAAGAGGAAGGGTAAAATAGCAGAATATCATTGTTGCCAGTGCGATAGTGATTATACCAGACGTATTAAACCATCTGATAGTTACGAAGATGCAATGATAACTCCGATTGCTAAAGCTCCAAGGGTAAATGAAACGGATAAATGTCCTTGCTGTAAGAGAACAGGGGTACTTAAGCAGGTAGGACACGCTAAGACTACACGTCAGCGTTTTGAGATTCTTGCATATCAGCTGGCCAAGGATGATACAACTCTTGTAGTAAGAGGATATAGCGTAATGGTAGAGCGGAGCATGTATGGTAAATATAATATTCATAAGAATTTATATGGAATATCATTCTTAAGAATAGGATATGAGAGAACTTATCAGATATGGGGAAACAGTATGTTCAGGTGTAAGCGTCTTAACATAAACAGGGATTCAGATGTACATGAAGTAAGAGATTCTGATGTGATATCTAAGAGTAATCTTAAATATTATCCCAAGAATATGTATAAGCTTATAAGCAAAACTCAATGGAAAGAGACATTGAGGGTTGTGGCAAGATTCGAAACATTGTCCGCATATGCTAATGCTCCAGCACTTGAAACGTTATACAAGATAGGACTGAATACTATATGCCGCAGAATTATATCCGCAGGCGGTCATACAAGCGATATAAAAAAGAATGCAAAGACGGCAGCAGACATCCTTAAGGTCAGCAAAGAAGGATTCAGGTATATACGTTCAGCAATAGGTGAGCAGGATGGTGACAGGATTATTGATGCGATAAGGTATATGGAAAGCAGGAAGATACCGCTGAGTGAGAACAATATAAAGATCATGTCTGAATTTCAGTTATATTATTATCCTGACAATAAAATGAAACTTGAACATGTTATGAAATATCAGAGTCTGCAGAAATTATACAATTATCTTAACAAGGCTAAGGAACATTACAGCTCACTGCAGGATGCACTTACTGAGTATTACGATTATATAAAGCAGAGGGAAACACGAAGGGATGACCTGACTAATACGGTATATCTAAGACCAAAGGCTCTTCATGCAACTTATATGAATCTGCTTGAAGATATAGAACACGAGAAGAATGAAAAGTATATATCAGAGATGAGCGAAAAGTACAGAAACATAAGGGAAAGGTCTGAGAATATTCCTAAGAAGTATACCTGGCAGCAGTCGGATATGTTAATTAGACCTGCACGCAGTGCGGAAGAGATTGTTATGGAAGGCAGGTTATTACATCATTGTGTCGGCAATGATGCACAGGGGTATATGAAGAGGTTCAATGAAGGAAAAGGCTGGATATTAGTGGTTAGACATATTAGTGAGCCAGATATTCCATTTGTAACTGTAGAACTTGTGAATAACAGTATAAAGCAATGGTACGGAATACGTGACACTAAGCCGGACAGGGATAATGTAGATGCATTTCTTAATGCTTATATAGAACATATAACGAATAAAGGAGTGGAGAGAACAGCATGAATGAGTTAGAAGAACTTAAAAGTTACAGCGAATACAAGGCGGCGCTTGATAAGCAGATGTTAGAGTCGGCAGAAGGGTTCGTAAGAATAGGATATCTGTTAAAGCTGGCCAAGGATACGGATATATTAAGGGATTCACAGTACAGTAACGTGTTGGAATTCGCAAAAGCGGAATATGGAATAGATAAGACTATGGTATCGAGATTTATAAGTATTAATGACAGATTCTCAGAAGGTGGGAATAGCCCGGTACTTAGAACAGGATATCAAGGATTCGGATATGCAAAGCTTGTTATTATGCTGCAGTTACCAGATGCGCTGAATGAAGAACTTACACCTGATTATTCCAAGAGAGAGATACAGGCGCTTAAAGAAGAGGTGGATGAAGAAAAGAAGGTATCTGACTTAGAGATATATGCAGAGGGCACAGACAGCGAAAAGACAGAGCTTGAGCAGATTATATACAAGATATGTGAAGAGAATATTGACGTGTACGAAAGGATATATGATGCAGTAACACAAGGAGAGCTTACCGCAAAAAATATCATAGATATATTCGCACCAGCAGGAGATATGATTTACTCTGTAAGAGTTCAGGGAGCAGGCAGAAAGGCAGTTTCTTTCAAACAGGGAGATGAAGATGTATCAGTTGTCAGTTTAAGAACATCAGAGAAGGATATATATAACGTGAATGCTGTATTCACGGCAGTTATTGATGTTATAGGAATAATAATAGTGAAATGTCAAGACAGTGCAGAAGGTATCTGGCAGCAGATATATAATGCCGAATATCCTAAAAAGGCGGAAATTGCACCGGTGCAACCAGTGAAAACTGATGCGAAAAAGCAGGAAGAGAAGAAGACAGCACCAAAGAAGATGAAGGTGGTAAAGGCCAAACAGGAGGAGATACATAGTATTGAAAAGTCAGTGCCTAAAGCAAGCCCGATTGAAGTTGTTGAAGAGCCGGAAAAGCTGATAAAGACAGAAGCGGACGGGCAATTAGAAGGACAGAAAAACATAGAAGATTATAAGGAAATTATGCCTGATAATTCTGGGAATGTGGAGAGTGTTGAGGGAACTGTTGAAGATATTCCTGATGTGGGTGAAATGTCTGGAAATGCAGGTGAAATATTCGATAATTCGAATGAAACATTTGCAAAAGAAAATGAAACGCTTACAGATATGCATAACACTACAGAGAATGTTAAGAGTATAAGAAATAACATAATAACATCAGCACTTAATATCAAGTTCGCACTGGATTCAGCTGATAATATTACGGATAATGTAATTGACAGACTTATAGCGATAACAGAAGTGATGAAAAAGAATCTTGAATTATTGAAAAGATAGGAGAGAAAAGGAAGAATAAGATAGCAATAGGTTTTATAGGAGAACACACATGGGAAAGTCAAAACAGGCAAGAGCACACGAATTTACAGAGACTGCCAGGCAGCAGATATATATCAGGGATAATTACAGATGCATTTTCTGCCTTAAAAACTATAATATGCAAAATGCCACATGGTATGAAAAATCAATATTAAGCGTAATGCATTATATACCAAGATCAAAGGGTGGTCTTGGCATACCTCAAAACGGAGCATTAGGATGCCAGTATCATCATAATATGTTGGATAATGGTAATCAGGGAAAAAGGCACGAAATGTTAGAGATATTTAAGAATTACCTTAAGCATTTTTATCCAGACTGGGATGAAAGCAGTCTTGTATATAAAAAATGGTAAAAAAGAAGCCGATAGCATAAATTATCTGCTGTCAGCTTCCTCTCTTAATCGAACATATGTATTGTATCACGATAATACATATTGTGCAATAGAAAATATTAAAGGAGAAGGGAAGCGGAATATGGCAGCAGATATTAAAGAGGCATTAATACAGTATTGTGACGTTAAACAGGAGTATGATGACATAAGAACAAGAAGGGATACGCTTAAGAGAGATATTGAGAGAATGGAAAAGGAGCAGATTAGCGTAATTGATTCTGTGACAGGTGGAAATGGAGGTATACAACATTATAAGATAGAAGGATATCCATATCCTGAATATAGCAGAAAGAGGACACTGCTTATGGCAAGGGACAATCAACTTCAGGTATATGAAATTAAACTGTTGGAGATAACGAATGAGGTTGAGAGATTTATAGAGAAAATTGAAAATAGCGCAATAAGAAGAATGATTTCATATCGTTTTTTGGATAATATGACATGGTTTCAAGTTGCACAAAGAATGGGAAAAAGGTATACGGCCGATGGTTGTAGGATGACAATTAATAGATTTTTAGAAAATAAATAAGTTTGTTCGTTCTGTTCGGTTTTTCTGTGGTAATATTTAAGCTGGAACAGATGCAAAGAGCACTGATACCCCAAAATTATTGAAAATATCCCCTCTTAAAAGGCTCTGATACTAGATTATCAGTGCCTTTTATTATGCGTTTTCAAGAGTGAATTAAAATGTTAATAAATGTTAATAGAAAGGGGGTACATAAGAAATGAAACCAAAGCAGATAAAGTGCCTGGAATTAATGGTTCAGGGCGAATTAACAGACAAGGAAATTGCAGAGGCAATTAACATTTCTCCCAAAACAATATGTGAGTGGAAGAAAAACAACGAAGAGTTTCGTCGTGAGTACAATAGAATGATACGATCAAGTCTGCAATATGCTGCCCCTAAAGCTTTTAGGAAACAGGAAACGCTATTAAATTCTAAGAATGAGATGGTTGCTTATCTTGCAGCAAAAGACTTGATGGATAGAGCAGGCCTTAATCCTATAGAAAAAATAGAAGCTAATGTAAACGATACAACCAGGAGTGAATTACAGGAGCTTCTTGCACAGCGTAAAGCAAGGGGTGAGCAAGATGCTTCTAAGTGATAAGTACTGGGATTACATAGACACACCAGCAAGAGCAGAGTTCTTAGAGGGTTCAACTGCCTCCGGAAAGACAACAACAGTAGCTGTTAAGTTCATTATGAATGTAGCTGAATCAGATATGAAGTTGCATGTTATAGCCGGTAATACAACAGGTGTTATTGAGAAGAATATAATAAATGCTGATATGGGATTGCTGCAGATATTTCCCAATCTTGAATACTGTGGTAATGGCGATAAAGAAAATAAACTTCCGCATATTAAATTCAAAACTGGCAGCAGTACCAAGATAATATATATTCTCGGTTACGATAATGCCAGCAAGTGGAAGAATGCCTTGGGTTCACAGTTTGGATGTGTGTGGGTAGATGAGTGCAATACAGCTAATATAGACTTCATACGAGAGATATTCGGACGTTCTGAATACTTTGTAGGTACACTTAATCCGGATGCACCTACATTACCCATATATTCAGAGTACATCAATCACGCAAGACCGATTGATAAGTACAAGGCAGATGTGCCGGAAGAGATATGGAAGGACCTTAACGGTTGTGAGCCTATTAAAGACTGGGTATATTGGTTCTTCACATTTGAAGATAATATATCCATGACACCAGAGAAGATAGAACAGAAAAAAATGAGCTATCCTCCTGGCACTAAGATATATAAAAACAAGATATTAGGATTACGAGGCAAGGCTACAGGTCTTGTCTTTTCCAATTTCTGCAAACGGCATGTTATTACTAAAGAACAGGCCAAGGCATTTATTAAACGAGAATATGACGACAAGCAGACAGAGTGGTTTGTAATATATACAAGCGGTCTTGATACGGCATATTCAACTAAGAGTCCTGATACTATTGCAATGTCCTATATGGGAATAACCAACAAAGGCAAGTTGATAGTGCTGGATGAAAAGGTATATAACAATGCAGCTCTTGATATACCAATAGCCCCAAGTGATACAGTTAAGAATTTTATAGATTTCCTTGAAAGAAACCGTAAGGAATGGGGGATGGCAAAGAACACTTTTATTGATAACGCTGATCAGGCGACAATAACAGAATTTGCCAAGTATAAGAGAGAACATCATGAATGCTTGTATATATTCAATAATGCATATAAGAAAGTAACAATAATAGACAGAATAAACCTGCAGCTTGGCTGGATGTCCTTTAATGACAAGAAGGGCAGAGAGCCAAGCTTTTATATTGTCGATACGTGCACGAATTACAAGACAGAGTTAGAAACGTATTCGTGGCTTGAAGATAAGGACTGTGAGCCTGAGGATGGCAATGACCATATGGTAAACAGCGTACAGTATGGCTGGATTCCTTATCGAAGCAGGATAGGTATAGAGAATAAGACATAATTCCAGATAGGAGAGTGAGAGAGGTGAACATATTTACAAGTATGGCAGAGAAGATAAAAACAGGAATAAGAACGTGGCTGCACATCCAGCCGGCTGTTAATGGATCCATAAGCATACAGGAAACTCTTGATTACGAGGGAAATGCCATAAAGAACAAGATATGGTACAGAGGTGAGAGTGAAGAACTGTCACAGCTATATAGCCAGATAGATGGTGACAAGACAAGGTTCTGGTCTGCATCCTGTACAATAGGTATGGAGATAAGAAAGATACACGTAGGTCTCCCTGCTATGTTATGCGATATGCTGGCCAGTATAGTAACAGATGATATGAATTTAATAGATGCTGGCAGCAGGCAGACAGAATGGGATAAGATAGCAGAGGAAAATGATTTCATTGAGCTTGTTAAGCAGGCAATAACAGAAACGCTTTATATCGGTGATGGAGCATTCAAGATATCGTTCGATACGAACCTTAGTAAGTATCCTATATTGGAATTCTACTCTGGTGATAAGACAGAGATTATCAGGGACAGGGGAAGAGTTAAGGAGATAGTGTTTAAGACAGTGTATAACGTTCAGAGACAGGAATATGTATTACTTGAACATTATGGCATAGGCTACATACATTATGAGCTTACAAGAGGCGGCAGGGAATATGATTTAAGTGTTATACCGGAGCTGGCACATCTTAGTGATGTTACCTGGAATGACAAGTTTATAATGGCTGTTCCTCTTCTGTTTTATAAGTCAGCCAAGTATAAAGGACGAGGCAAGAGCATATTTGATGCAAAGATAGATAACTTTGATGCGCTGGATGAAGCATGGTCACAATGGATGGATGCCTTAAGGAGGAATAGAACAAAGGAATATATACCGGAGAATATGCTACCAAGGAATCCGCTGGATGGAAAAGTGCTAAAGCCTAATGCTTTTGATAATGCATATATACAAACAGATGGCAGCATGGCAGAAGGTACAGTTAATAAGATAGAGCTTGTACAGGGCAATATCCCACACGAAAGCTATCTTGCAACATATATCACAGCGCTGGATCTTTGTTTACAGGGGATTATGAGCCCATCAACATTAGGCATAGATGTTAAGAAGCTGGATAATGCAGAGGCACAGAGAGAGAAAGAGAAAGCAACGCTTTACAGCAGAAATAACATTGTAGAGCAGCTTCAGAAAGTTCTTCCTAAGCTGGTTACAGCAACATTTAATGCCATAGACACGCTTAATAAGACAGCTATTAAGGATATAGATATTGATGTGACATTTGGCGAATATGCTAACCCATCCTTTGAAAGTCAGGTTGAGACAGTAAGCAAGGCTAAGCAGGGCGGCATTATGAGCATAGAGGCATCTGTTGATGAGTTGTATGGAGATACCAAGGATGATGAATGGAAGCAGGAAGAGATAGCAAGGCTTAAGGCTGAGCAGGGTATATCTGATATGGAAGAGCCGGCACTTAATGTGCAGGCAGATGGCTTTACAGTTTGATGGCTATGATAACGATTTTATGATTTTTGAAACGATTTTACAGTTTTTGATAACAAGTGAGGTAGCTTATGGCACTTAATACAGAATATGACATAGAGAAAGCTTTTAGAGCCATAGAAGATGAGCTGATAGCTTCAATGATACGGAATCTTGACAGACACAGAGCGGAAGAAGATGAACTTGGATTCAACTGGACACAATGGCAGGTAGAACAGCTTAAAGCCTTAGAAAAATATAAAGCAGATAACAAGACACGTTTTGCGGGCAGATTCAGTGATATAAACAGTTCAATTGATGCAATGATATTTACAGCAAGGCAGACAGGCGGCACAGAGCAGGAACAGAAGATATTAAGAGCATTGAAAAAGGGATTAAAAGCATCCAAGGTGTCACAAGGCATTGAGGGTGCTTTTTTCAAGCTTAACACAAGAAAGCTTAATGCCCTGATTAAAGCTACGAAGTCAGATTTTAACAGGGCGGAAAAAGCAATGCTTAGAATGTCGGAAGATAAATACCGGCAGATAATATTCAATGCTCAGGTGTATGCGAATACGGGTGCAGGAACATATGAGAAAGCAGTTGATATGGCGACAAAGGATTTCCTTAAAGCAGGTATCAACTGTATTGAATATGCAAATGGCGCAAGGCATACCATGAAAGACTATGCCAAGATGGCGACTCAGACAGCTAACAAGCGTGCATATCTGACCGGAGAGGGCGAAATGAGACAATCATGGGGAATTAGTACCGTTATAATGAATAAGCGTGCTAATGCCTGTCCTAAGTGCCTTCCATTTGTTGGAAAGGTGCTTATAGATGATGTGTGGAGTGGCGGTAAGGCATCTGATGGTCCTTATCCGCTTATGTCATCTGCTATGGCAGCAGGGCTTTATCATCCAAACTGTAAAGATATACATACAACATACTTCCCAGAGCTTGACGAAGAGCCGGATAGCAAGTTTACCAAGAAAGAACTGGAAAAGGTCAAAGAAGATTACAGACAGGACCAGAAACAGCAATATGCTGGCAGAATGGTTGAACAGTTTGACAGGTTGGCTAAGTACTCATTAGATAAGGACAACCGTAAGATGTATGTGGCTAGAAAGGAACAGTGGGAAAATGAAGTATTAAAACAGAAAAATAGAGGCAAAAAGGTTATAATAACGGAGCAGGCAATAGATAAAGTAAATGAAATTAATCCTAAGGGCTTTACTTCTGATAATAATAAATTTATAAAAGAGGTACATAAGGACTTACTTAAAGTTGCGAGAGATGAAAATAACAGTAATGAAGTTGCATGTGTAGTAGATTTAATAACAAATAAAAAAACTAAATTTATAAAAGGTGGAAGGCATGAGGTAGATGTATATTCTGATTCAGATATGTTTCATTTATTGCATTCGGCAAAAGATAAGTCTTTGGTATTATGTCACAACCATCCTGGATTAACAGATTTTTCAGCAAATGATATTGGAGTATTTATGAGACACGACACAATAAAAACTATGACTATTGTGACAAATCAAGGAGATGTACGATATATTTCAAAAGGCGAACATTTTGATTATAATGGAGCGGTTGAATTGATGAGAGAGTGTCAGGAAAAATATAGTGATAATATTAATAAGTGTATTGATTTGTTTTTAAAAAAATGCTATTCTGTTGGCATACAGAGAGGGTAATATTGAGGCAGGAGGTGTTTCAATGGATGGTATATTAGATGGAAAACCGGGAATGACAATTGATGAATTGATTGCATTATTGGAAAAAGGACCAATAAAGGCAGAAAGCAATAATGAAGATAAAGCAGAAATAAAAGAAAACAAGTAACAGCCACCAGTCGAAAGATTGGTGGTATTTTTATACCCAATTTTAAGAAAGTGAGGACAAGACAGTATGAAAAAACTATTTATTAGCCAGCCTATGGCAGGTAAAACAAACGAGGAAATAAAAGAAACAAGGAAAAAGGCAATAGAATATGCAGAGCTGCTATTAGGTGAGAAAGTAGAAGTTATAGAGTCTTTTTTTGAAGGAGCACCAGCAGAAGCTAAGCCATTGTGGTTTTTAGGAAAATCAATAGAACTTCTATCACAGGCGGATGTTGTATATTTTGTTAAAGGCTGGGATAAGGCTAGAGGTTGTAAAATAGAACATCAGTGTGCAGTAGCATATGATATTAAGAGAATTGAAGATTAGATTAAATAAACAGCTATAGAGCTGTTATTTTTATACCCAAGTTACACCGGTGCAACACAATTTAATATTAGTTATTAAGCACACATGGCAATACGCTGTGGGTGCTATTTTTATGCCCAAAACTTAATGGCAATAAACTTTAGGAAAATGCCGACGGGCGGTAAACGGAAAGGAGACAGGTATGAGAAAGACATTACCTATTAATCTACAGTTCTTCGCAGATGGCGGAGCTGATAACGGCGGTCAGGATAATAACGCTGGTGGAGCTAATAACAATGCGGCAGGGCAGAATAGTCAGGGTTCAGCTGGAATTGACTATGACAAGATTCAGGAGATAGTAAATACTGCCACAACTAAGAAAGAAAATGCAGTGCTTAAGAGCTATTTCCAGCAGCAGGGACTATCAGAGGATGAAGTTAGCCAGGCTATAGCGACATTCAAGGAGAATAAGGCACAGCAGACAGCACAACAGCAGAATGATACAGCACAGCTACAGAATCAGGTGGCAGCAGCTAATCAGGAAGCGGAAAAAGTTCGTATTGAGCTTGTGGCTACACAGGTAGCTATAACACTTGGCATAGAAGCCAAGACAGTACCATATGTGCTAAAGATGGCTGATTTCAGCAAGGCAAAGGGTACAGATGGGAAGATATCAGAGGACAATGTTAAGTCTGCACTTGAACAGGTTCTTAAGGATGTACCAGCGCTTAAGCCGGCGACAGATAGCAATGGTGGATTCCAGATAGGAGGACCAGGAGGCGGCAACACTAACCAGGCAAATGAAGAGGCTCTTAAGAGAGCCTTCGGACTATAAGAAAAGAGAGGTAAAACTATATGTCAGTATATGAGTATGCAGAAAAATTCACACAGCTTTTACAGCAGAAGTACGCAAAGGAGCTGTGCTCAGACGATTTAACACAGTCTAATCCACAGGTAACATTTATCAATGCACAGACAATCAAGTTACCAAGAATGACAGTAAGTGGTTATAAAGACCACACAAGAACACCAGGCTTTAATGCTGGTACATTAAGCAATGACTGGGAGCCAAAGAAGTTATCTCACGATAGAGATATAGAGTTCTTTGTGGATCCAATGGATATTGATGAGACTAATTTAACATTATCAGTTGCTAACATTCAGAACACATTTGAAACAGAGCAGGCTATTCCTGAAAAGGATAGCTACAGATTCTCTAAGCTTTATTCAGAGCTTAATACATATAAGGCGGGCAATATCAACACAACAGCTATTACAGTTGCTAACTTCTTAGATGTATTTGATGATATGATGGAAGCTATGGACGAGGCTGGTGTTCCAGAGGAAGGCAGGATCCTTTATCTTACTCCTAAGATGATGAAGATTGCCAAGAAGGCAGAGGGAATACAGAGAACTATGGATGTCGCAGGTGGCTCTAATGCAGTCAATCGTAAGGTACACAGCCTTGATGATGTAAAGCTTAAGAGCGTACCATCTGCAAGAATGAAGACAAAGTATGAATTTACAGAGGGCTGTGTTGCTTCTGGAACAGCTAAGCAGATTAATATGATCCTTATTCATACATCTTGCGTAGTTTGTCGTGATAAGTACAGCTACATCAAGCTCTTCACACCAGGAACAGATTCAAGGACAGCAGATGGCTACCTTTATCAGAATCGTTGCTATGGCGACCTTTTCTTACTTGAGAAAAAGGCAGACGGCTGTGCTATGAATGTAGACGGAGAATAGGAGGTATATGATGAAGGCAGTAAAAGCTAATAAGGAATATACAATAGCGGAGCAGGAGCAGAAGCGCTATATTGCTGATGGCTATGATATTGTTGATGATAAGGGCAACGTTATAGCTTATGGAAGAGGCAAGACTGTTCCATATGAGCAGTATAAGAAGGTACTTGATGAACTTAATGCACTTAAGACAGAAAAGCAGGAAACAGTCGATTTAACAGCTATGACAGTTGAAGAATTAACTGCATTTGCAAAGGATAAGGGCATAGATATCGGACAGGCAACATCACAGGAAGGCATCATAAAGAAGATTAGAGCTGCCTTGGAAGCGTGAGCCTATGGTATATGCAAGTAAAGAACAGTACCTGAGTGAGCATAATCTTATCCCGGATGAACAGATAGAACGAAGATTAAAACAGGCGAGCCGGCATATCGACTCGCTTACTTTTAATCGTATAACATCAAGAGGCTTTGATAATCTGACAGAGTTTGAGCAGGCAATAGTCATAGACGTATGCTGTGATATGGCTGATTTTGAGTATGAGAATGAAGACATGATTAATTGTGTCTTACAGAATTATGCTGTAAATGGAGTATCTATGCAGTTTGGCAGCAGTTGGAATGTTCTTGTGCAGAATGGAATTGCTGTAAAGCGTGATACATACCGGGTGCTTTGCCAGACAGGCTTGTGCTGCTTAAGTCTGGGGGTGTGAGTATGAGATACCCTTGCTTGATATTAAAGAGCATGTGTAAGACAGAAATACATGTAGAGATAGAGCAGGAAGGCAGGAATGTCTATGGAGAGCCTCTTGAGCCTGTTATATGGGATGGTTTATGCAACTATCAGGACAGAGGTAAGACAGAATTAACAGCAGAAAAGGTGCTTATAAAGCTTGAAGGGTGCGCACTTATTCCCGGAGATATTGCACCGGAACTTCCTGTTATTACTAAAGGTGATATAACAGTGTTCGGTATAACAAGACATATATACAAGGGTACAAAGTGCCGTAATCCGGATGGTACAGTTAATTATGTAAGATTGGATGTGATGTAATGGCGAAGAATGTTAAGTCAACAGTTAAGCTTAATATGCCTATGGTAAAGAAGCTTACGGCGGCAGCGGCGACTTCATTAGAAATGACAGCGGAAGCTATACACACGGATGTTGTGCAAAGTCAGGTGATACCAAGAGATACAGGTAAATTGCAGGGAGAAAGTACTCATATTAGCGCAGGAAAGAGTGAAACTGCCACTTACGAAAATGGACAGACAGTAACTAATGGTATTTCAAAAGCTGTAAATGGTAAGGTTATCATATCAACATCAGCACCGCAGGCAAGAAGATTATATTATCATCCAGAATACAACTTCCATCAGACGCCGTGGACAGATGAAAGCGGCAAGAAACATGAAGGAAATGCGAATGCTAAAGGCAGATGGCTTGATGACTATATGAAAGGTGGTAAAAAGCAGGATTTTGCACCTAAAGCATTTGGAAAGTTTTATAAAAAGAATGCGGGGTTGTGATGTTAGGAATAGGTGATGTAAGAGATTATATAGCAGGTCTTGGACTTGCCGCTAATACTAACGTGTATTGTGGAAAATTAGACGACAAAAAGGATAAGAGTATAGGGATATATAACTCTAGCAGACAAAGACCTGTACAGATGGCGATAGGCGGTATAAAAAACAGTTCCTATCGTGTAAAGTCTGTAAGCGTATTGGTGCACTGGAATAAGAGTGTAAGAGACACAGAGAAAGCTGCTGAACAGCTTTATAATATGCTTAGAGACACCAAGAGAGTTACTATCAATGGTACCAGAGTATTCTTCACGAAGATGCAGGTTGATGAACCTGTAGATGTAGGAACAGATGATAATGGTATATTTGAGATGGTAATAGAATTAGACATTTATTATGAAAGGTAGGTAATACAGAATGGCAGATAATACTAAGTTAGCCGGATATGATGCAGGCGCAGTAGCCAAGGAAGACGTTAATCCAGTGTACGAAATTAAGTTCGGTATATGCACGAAGGGAAGAAAGAAGACTGATACACCAGAAACAGTAGAGACAGTTGTTGTTAAGGATGCTGAAAGCCTTGGTATATCAATAGATGGCAATATAGAAGAATGGAAACCTATGGACCAGGCAGGATGGACAAGACGTATTATGACAGGTAAGTCACTTGGAGTAAGCCTTGGTGGCAAACGTAATTACGGCGACCCTGGTAATGATTATATTGCCAGTCTTGCTACGAAGAGTGGTCAGGATTGTAACTCATGGTTTTCTATTATATTCCCTAATCTTGATCAGTTGCTTGTTCCTTGCGTTGTTAATGTGACAAGCATGGCAGGAGATTCCACAAGTGCAGAGGCATTGGAATGGGAAGCACAGTCAGATGGAAAGCCAACATATATAAAGCATGACGGTGAATAATCAGGAGGTTAATAATGGCAAAGACAGATTTTAAAGTAATAGACATATCAATGAAGATAACTAACCAGTTACCTATGATTCGTATTACAGATGATTTAGTTGTAACTGTTAATAACAGGAAGAACACAATTCTTAAGGTACAGGCTATGGCTGCTGAGTCTGAAAAGAAGAAAGATAATAACAACGAAGTGAAATTTATGACAAAGGCTCTTGAAATGCTTATTGGCAAAGAGGCAGCAGATAATATTGAGGCTATGGACTTACCGCTTCCGGAATATAAAGAAATGTATAATGCAATAATGGGCGTTGCTGCAGGCACATATGGAGAGGAGAATACACCCTCATAGTGAAACATATTATGACATATATGATGACTGGGAGCTGATAGAATCAAGCTTCCTGTCACAGTATGGTATACGATTGCGGACGGAAGATGATATGTCATGGGCGGAATTTTGTTCTTTATTATCTGGAATAATGCCGGAAACACCACTGGGAAGAGTGGTAAGTATAAGAGCAGAAAAGGACACGAAAGTTATTAAGAATTTCACCAGGGAACAGCGGAAAATCCGTAATGACTGGATTATCAGACGTAATAAGAAAATGGTGGGAACACCACAGTATATAGAATATTGGACAAAGATGCAGAATGATTTCAAAGCCGCTTACTCTAAGTAGGCGGCTTATTTGCATGGTGCCAGAAAGGAGGGAGTATGTCAAACGTAGTAGGTCAGATAGCTCTAGAACTTGGCATAGACAGTTCGCAGATAGTCAACCAGCTTACAGGAGCTTCTAATAAGGCAGCTAAGCAGGCAACAACTATCTTTTCTGGGCTTGGTAAGAAGATAGCTGCAGGACTAGGTATAGCAGCAGTTGCTAAGTTCACGAAAGACTGCATAGAAGTAGGTTCGAATGTCACAGAAGTGCAGAATGTAGTTGATACAGCGTTTAAGGACTTAAGCTGGCAGGCAGACCAATGGGCCTCCAATGCTATGACTAACTTCGGCTTATCGGAATTGTCGGCTAAGAAGTACATGGGTGTGTTTGGCCAGATGAGTAATGCTATGGATATTACAGGTAATGCGGCACTTGATATGGCTGAAAATGTAACTGGTTTAACAGGAGATGTTGCATCATTCTATAATCTTGGGACAGATGAGGCATATGCAAAGCTGAAATCAATCTGGACTGGCGAGACGGAAACACTCAAGGATCTTGGTGTTGTAATGACTCAGACCAACCTTGACCAGTATGCGCTTAATAATGGCTTCGGTAAGACAACAGCCAAGATGACAGAGCAGGAAAAGGTAATGCTACGTTATCAATATGTAACAAGTGCATTATCTAATGCCACAGGAGACTTTGTTAAGACACAGGATTCCTGGGCTAATCAGACAAGAATATTATCGCTTAGATTCGAACAGTTGAAAGCTAGTCTTGGTAAAGGTTTTATAGCATTATTCACACCTATTCTGCGTGGATTTAATAGTCTGCTTGCAGGACTGCAGAAATTGGCAGATGGATTCGCTAGTTTCGTGCAGATGCTTACAGGTGCCGATATATCATCCTCTATGGGAAGTATAAGTGCCGATATAGCAGGCATAGGAGATGATGCTGGAGGTGCTGCAGATAATGTAAGTGGAATAGGAGATGCAGCTAAGAAGACAGCAAAGGATATTGAGAAGTCCCTTGCAGGCTTTGACCAGATAAATAAGCTTACAGAGCCGACGGATGATAGCAGCTCTTCGGGTTCAGGTACAGATTCAACATCAGGTATTGGAAGTGTAGACCTTGTACCGGATGTAAGTGGAAGTACAGCGAATGTATCAAGTGCAATATCCGATATGGCAGACAAGGTAAAGAAAGCCCTGGAACCATTAAAGGCAATATCATTTGATAATCTTGTATCATCACTTGACAATCTCAAGAGAGCGGTACAACCATTAACAGAAAAGTTGTTTTCTGGATTGGAATGGGCTTATTACAATGTGTTAGTACCACTGGCAAGTTGGTATATAGAAGATTTAATACCGACTTATATTAATACGTTAGCAGATGCTTTTGAATTACTTAACACGGTATTAGATGTATTTAATCCGGTGTTTGAATCTGCTTGGGATAACTTCTTTAAGCCTATAGCTGAATGGACAGGTGGCATTGTTGTCGATGTCATAAATTCCATAGGAGATGCTTTTTTATTAGTAGCAGGTTATCTAAAAGAGCATGAGACAGATGTTAAAGACTGGACAGATTTATATATAACACCATTCTTTAAAACTATCACAGATTTTATAATGGAATTATATGATTTAATAAAAAATGTAATAGGCTTTGTGATAGATTTATTAGGCCCATCTTTTGATGAAATTGTTGCAATTATTTCTGGCGCAATTAGTGCAATAACAAAAATTGTAACAGGTGTTTTGGATATACTCAAAGGTGTAATAGAGTTCCTTAACGGAATATTTACAGGTGATATTGATAAGTGTATGCAAGGCATAAAGGATATCATTAAAGGATGTCTTGAGGCTATATGGGGTATCATAAAAGTAATTGTTTCTCTTATAGTAAATCTGGTTAAAGGTACTGTAGATATAGTGATTAATTTACTAAAAGATATATTTACTGCGATAGGAAATATATTATCTTCGATAAAGTCAGTATTTGATAAAGTGCTTATGGCAATATTTAATGCAGTTATTTCAGTAATTGACGGAATTAAAGATGCATTATGGAATATTGTAGATTTCGTTGGAGATACGTTTAGTAGTGCCTGGTCAAATGTATGGAATGGAATTATCAATGCATTTGATAATATATTTGGTGGCATTGTAGATATCGCCAAAGGTCCTATCAATCTTGTTATCGGACTTATCAACGGCATGCTGGATGGCTTGGAAAGCGGTATTAACTGGATAGTCCGCAGGGTGAATGCTTTAAGCTTTGATGTACCTGACTGGGTACCGGTTATAGGTGGTGACCATTTCGGGTTTGATTTACCGGAAGTTGGATTTGGCAGTATTCCATACCTTGCAGAAGGTGGATATGTAAAGCCAAACACTCCACAGCTTGCAATGATTGGTGATAATAAACACCAGGGAGAAGTTGTTGCACCTGAGGATAAATTGCTTGAAATGGCACAAAAGGCAGCAGATATGGCATCTAGTGCTGAACTGTTAGCCGAAGCTATAAGTATTCTTAAGCAGATCCTTAAGATACTGGAAACATTAGATCTTGATATACAGCTAGATGGAAAGAGCCTTAAGAAGTATGTAGTTGATAAGATTAACGAGCATACAAAGCAGACAGGAAAATGTGAGATATTGTAACTTAAATGCAGAGGACTTATGTGTGTAATAGCACATAGGTCCTTTTTTGAAAGGGTGATGTGATGATAATACAGGCTGGTGGTGTGGAACTTCCTGCACCGGTAAGTTTAAAGGTTGATGATGAAATCATATGGTCTTCATCAACTGGCAGAGCATTGGACGGAACTATGTTAGGAGATGTAGTAGCCGAGAAGAAAACACTGTCTATTGGATGGGGAGTGTTAACAGAAGAGGAACTGGTACTTATAAAGGATAAGCTGATTGCCGGCTTCTTCCCTGTAACATTTCATGATGATGGACAGGATATAACAATAACAACATACAGAGGTACACTTAGCAAAGAAGTGCTAGGAGAACTGAGTGATGGTATCTTCTATTACAGGAGTGCAAGCGTATCATTGATACAACAGTAAGGAGATTAACATGAAACAGACATTGAAAGTTAGTGATATAAGAAATAAGGCAGTGGCATTACAGGGTATTAATGCACATTTTCCAGTAAAGCTTAATTATGCAATAGCCAAGAACTTAAAGGTATTGTTAGCAGAGTGTGACACTGCATCTGCACAGAATAAGAAAGTCCTGGATGAAAAGGCATCCAAGGATAAGAATGGTGAGTATGAATGGAAAGACAATGAGATTGTATTCCCTAGTGAAAAGGTCAAGAAAGAGGCGCTTAAGGAGCTGGATGATATAGCTAATCTTGATGTTGAAGTTGAGATTATGACTATCCCAATGAGCGTACTTGAAATGTGCGATACAGATAAGTATGATGTACCAACATCTAAGAATATGGCAGCACTTGAATTCATGATTGAATAGGAGATAAGCCTATGTATAACAATGTATCTGATGCGTATAAAGCTACGATAAGAAGTCCTTCCAGAACATTCAGGGGACGTCTTAAGATTAATGATAAATGGGTATATGCTAACTTTAAGAAACTCAGTTATGAAACTTCAAGCAGTTCTGAAGAATACCTGCAGTTAGGTTCGGCAGTGTCTGCCAAGATAGAACTTACTATTAAGAAGATAGGTGAGCTGTTCGAAAATACAGAGATACCTATAGAGATAGGATTGAAACTTCCTACTGGAAAGTATGAATATGTACCTGTTGGATTATTTACAGCGGAACATCCTACAAGTGACCAGGCAACAACCACATTTACGGCATATGACAGAATGATGAGGACTACAGGCGTATATGTATCTGAACTTTCTTATCCGGCAAGTGCATTATCTGTTATGAATGAGATAAGTGCTGGGTGCGGTGTTCCTGCTGATGTGAGTGGCATAGATTCGTCTATTATGATAGATACTAAGCCAGTTGGATATACATACAGGGAAATGATAGGATATATCGCTTCTATGGCAGGTGGCTTTGCATGTGTTGACAGAACAGGAACTATTGTTATTAAGTGGTATTCAGATGTGGATTATAAGCTGGATGTGACAAGGATAATGAGCTTTGAGAAAGATGAAAGCAATTATAATCTGGAAAAGTTATCATGTAATGTTGATAACTCTACAACTTTAACATCTGGCGGTGGAATACTTGGTGTTACATTTGATAATCCATTTATGACACAGGACAGGCTTGATAATATCTTTAAGAAGCTTAGTGGGTTCAGTTACAGGGGTGCATCTGTTAAGACATTAGGAGATGTTCGCCTGGATCCGTGGGATATGATTACTGTGGAAGATGGTGAAGATACCTACAAGGTGCCTGTGATGAACATCCAGCAGGAATATGATGGTGGTCTTGCTATGACTATAACATCTTATGGTAAGACACAGACAGAGCAGGAAGTAGACTTCAAAGGACCAACAACACAGCAGAATAAGAGAATATATTCGGATTTGATATTGGTAAAGGAGCTTATAACTAAGAAAGTTGATGCAGAATGGGTTAAGGCTAATACAGTACAGGCAGAAACAATTGTATCTATTAACAATGACTTGGAGAATATCCGGAACAATTATCTTAAGTCGAACGTGGCAAAGATTACATATGCAACGATTGAGAGCCTTAAGTCGCTTAGCGGTGAATTTGCAGATTTAAAGGCAACTGACTTTGAAGCAATAAAAGCAAGTGTTAAGGACCTGAATGTTAATGTAGAAAAGGTGAACACACTTCTGTTCGGTTCGGCTGCCGGCACAACTATAACAACGGATTTTGCTAATTCTGTTGTTTCGGTTATTGGTAATGCACAGATAACAAGTGCAATGATTAAAGACCTGGCATTTGATAAGCTTACTGGCATAGACATTAATACAACAGTAATGAATGTGCATAGTGAGGATGGCAAGTCTATCTGGAAGGATAATACTATTCAGATAAGCGATAAGGACAGGGTACGAATCCAACTGGGTAAGGATGCAGCTGGTGATTATAACATATATATATGGGATAAAGACGGAAAATTGATGTTTGACCCGTTGTATGGTATTCAGGAATCAGGTATTAAGAGAGCGATTATCCGGAATGATATGGTATCAGACAATGCTGCCATATCCGGAAAGAAGCTTGATATAGATAGCGTGTTCAGCGTTATGAATGCTGATAAGAGCAATACCTTTAAAGCAAGTAAAATACACGTTGATACAACAGAACAGACATTAGAGAGTACGTTTCAGACTATTAACAGTTACATTGATGGTGGTTCTGAGGCATGGGGTTCTACTATGCTGCAGGCTAAGACATTCATAGAGCATAAGCTCTGGTGGACGGATATAGATGTGGAAGGCAATTCTATAAAAAGTAAGTTCAGTGATGTTAAGACAACATTAGACAGCTTTAAGATAGATATGTCGGACGTTACTAAGCAGCTTAATGGTACATTTGAAATATATGATATTACAGAAGTTCCAACACTTGACAATTATCCAGCAATAGAATTCTTTGTGCCGGTATATCCGGCGGAAGACTGGTATCCACTTGAAACTGATACCTGGCAATACACACAGGAAGAGTACGCTAAGCACGCTGGAGCAGTTGCTTATGTGAAAAGTGCTAATCGTGCCTGGAAGTTTCTTAAACAGCCATCTGGGACATATGGATGGACTGAAATATCATCATCAGAGACTGCTTATATGCTTAATAAGCATACAGCGTTCCAGGTTGCTATTGATGGGATAACAGCGGAAGTTAGCAGGGTTAAGGTTGATATCAAGGATAACTATATAACAACTGAATCTGCAAAATCTCTTATAAGTCAGAGTGAGGAAAGCATTACATCTTCAATATCTAAAACGTATACAACTACGACAGATTTTACAGATGGAATAAATTCTACCAAGGAATATGCAGATGGAGTGGCAAGTGCAGCACAGTCAGCAGCAGAAGGTACTGCAGCAAATGCATTAACTGATGCCTTAAAGAATTATACGGTTACAAAGGATATGGAATCAGCTATAAAGCTGTCAGCTGATAGTGTTAAAACATATGTGTCAGAAACGTATAAGCGGATAGGCGGAGATTTTAATGCATATACGGTATCGGAAATTCCAACCCTGGATAATTATCCGGCGACGGAGTTTTTTGTCCCAGTATATCCTGCGGAAGACTGGTATCCACTTGAAACAGATACGTGGCAATATAATGATTCAGCATACGCTCTACATGTAGGAGCCATAGCATATAATCCAACGGCTAATAAGACCTGGAGATTTACAAAGAAAGATGATGCTTGGGTGTGGGAAGAGATATCAAACACAGAAACAGCCTATATGCTTAACAGATTCGCCCGGCATGATGTAGCTGTAGATAATATAACAGGTGAGCTTACGAGCGTTAGAAAGGATTTAGCTAACAACTATTCTACTACAACCGAAATGGTTAACCGGATTGTTCAGGAAATTAAGGATGATAAGTCTTCAATAACAGCTTCTCTACAGGCAACATATGCTACACAGAAGTATGCAGATGATGCAGCAGGGACAGCTACAACAAATGCTACTGGTTATACTGATACCGCATTAAAAAATTACTCTACGACATCAGATATTATAGAATCTATAAGCCCAGGTCAGACAAGTATAACTGCGGCGGTAAAAGCAAAGCTGGGGGATTATGCTACATCTGCAAGCTTGAAAGCATTAATAGAGAATAAGGATGGTCAGCTAAAGAGCGCTATTGAGGCTATTGCTGATACTATTAACATTACGGCAAAAGGTGGACTTAACCTGTCGGGAAATAGAATTGCTATAGACTCTGATAACTTTACGCTTACGTCAGATGGAAGGATAACTAAGTGTAAAAACATTGTCGTTGATGGTGGTACAGTCGGCGGCTGGGAAATAGGTGATAAGTCAATATATTCATCATACGATTATAATGATGTGACATATGATGTATCGTTACACAAAGCAGAAAAGCCATCAACGCATATATTACAAGTTACTAAGGAAAAGAATAATGTGTTTGATTATACATTCTTTATAACAGCAGAAGGTAAAATGTGTTCGTATGGTCAATTACAGGAGTCGGGTAATACATTTGACTCTGAAGCATGCCTTTTTGGTGGATATCTTAAGATGCTTGATTCAACCAATAATACATATACTCTAATACATCCACACGGAATACATGCAAGAAATAAAGAAAATATAAATACACTTACATTGGTATCTAATAGTGATGATGGCAGTGGAGATGGACTTATTATAACTGGATCCGCTGGCACAGAAGTTTCAGTGCTTAGAGATAGTATAACATTATGGTATCAGCCAAATTCTCAAAAATACACAAAAATAGGCAAGGGATATGTTCGCATTTGTAATAATGGTACTAATTATTATAAGGATTGTGCTCTATCTGTTATAGGAGGGATAAAGACAGATTCTTTTAAATTATATAATCAAAATATTGGTTGGTGTGGAGCAGCTTTAAATAGGACTTCAGCTAACGATATTTCATTTGGTTGGGATGGAACTTATCTTAGAATATATATAGATAACACAATAATTGCTTCATATAAATATAGCCCAGGAAATAGTGAATGGGTCTAGATTTTGATTAAGAAAGGAAACAGACATTATGAATTTTATAGAATATGTTAAGCAAATATGGAAAAACGGACCAGGTGGAGGCACACCGTGGAGTGCAGCAAGGCTGAATCACATGGAAGATGGGATAAAGAACAATAACAGCATGATAAGTGAGCTAAACAACAATATTACCTTTTATAGTTGCTTTACAAAAAATTTTATATCGGAAAGCAATTGTGAAGGATATGGATATAATTTTGCTATTTACAATAAGACGGCAAAAGTTGGCATATTAAAGTTCACGACTAAAATTGAACGTGCAAGTTCAGATACAAGCGACTTCAAATTCAGATATGATATTAATAAAGTATTTAATTTGTTTAACTTACAAATATCTGATGCAATCAAAATATTAGGTGGTACATGGCAGTGCTATAATGCAGAAGGGAAAATTATCAACAAACTAATAGGTTATGGCACATGTATCGAGCAAACAAACAAGATGATAAGGCTTGCACGGTATTATAATACAGATGGATACTTGGGCGCATGGGCAGCTTCAGAATTTGTTAAAGGCTATTATATATATGGTGAATTTGTATTTTTACAGTAATATTAAATTGGAAATATATATAAAATTTTCAAAAACAATATTTCTTTTAATTACTCCTTAATATCAACATTCGGCTATTTAATTAAATTATTTGAGTCGCTTCAATGAGTCTCCAAGATGGTTTTCCTTTATATGTATCGCCCAATGTACGAATATATATAGGTCTTGAAGTTTCACTAGCATGAGGTATGTATATTTGACATGTGCCCCATATAGATTCATATTTTGACAATAATGTTATAAGAACACCATATCCATATGCACCTTGAGGCATTCCTGCTATGCTACTAGGATATTGTGTAGTTATAATGTGAATATATAATGGTTTATGAGAGCTAAAAAGCCCACTATCTATATTTATACTACCTCCAGAACTAATACCATTGTCACCCATTGTTCCAATAATATTGTTGTTTAGGAAACATAAGAACATATTTTATAGAAAAATTAAAGACGAAATCTCCAGGCATGGCTTTTAAAAATTTAATAAAGTTATGTCTGTTAAGCATACACTTTTGCACTGTTTATCAGTGCTTTTTTATTATCAATAATTATGCTCATAGAGCTAATTATAAATATTATATCCAAGGAGGACAAAAACATGTTAGAAATGACAAAGAAAATCATCCTGTCAGGTACAATTAAAACTGGAACAGGAACAGACAACAAGCAGGTGATGTATTGCAATTCATCTTTAAGTGAGGATGGAGGAATAAGCATTACAAAGACAATTAAGGATTCGTCTGTATATTATGCAGATAAAGCGACTTATGATGAAGAAGTCGCAGAGTTTGATAATAAGTTTGATGAGCTTGTTAGAACTGCATACGTAGAGAAAGAGGAAACGGCAAAAGCAAATGATTCAAAGCAGACAACAGAAGAAACCAAGGAGGATAAATAATATGGATAGAATTAAAGCAATAGTAGTTGCAATCGGTAGCTTATTAATGAGTGCATTAGGAGTGTTAGCGGTACCGGTGCTGCTTCTTGTAACGTGTAATTTCATTGATTATATAACAGGCCTTATAGCTTCAAAATTCAGAAATCAGGAAATTGATAGTTACAAGGGTATAAGAGGAATTGCAAAGAAAATATGTATGTGGCTTTTAGTGGGAGTTGGCGTAATAGTAGACCAGCTCCTTTCTTATTCTGCAGATGTTGCAGGAATAACATTACCATTTACATTTTTAGTAGCCTGTGTAGTGGCTATATGGCTCATATGCAATGAAATTATAAGCATATTAGAGAATATCAATGATATAGGTGTTACACTTCCACCATTCTTACAGCCTATTGTAAGCAATCTTAAGAGCCAGGTGGAAAAGAAAGCAGCCGTAGAAGATATTAATAATAATTCAGAAAGAGAAAGTGAGGAATAAGACTATGAAAAAAGGAATAGACATAAGCAGACACCAGGGAGAACTTGATTTTGATTACATTGCAACTAATTTTGACTACGTGATTATCCGCTGCGCCTATGGCAATGACTTAAGCGAAGACGACAGCGAGTGCGGACAGTGCGACAGCATGGCACAGACATATATAGATGAGTGTGAGAAGAGGGGTATCCCATACGGATTATATATTTATCAGTATGCAGGAAACAATGATGAATCATTAAGTGAAGCTGCGCACATCAGAGAGTGGTTTAATAAGTGCAATCCAGTTATGGGAGTATGGCTTGATATTGAAGATGCAGACGGCTATAAGGCTGAGCATGACATTGATTACCACGATACACAGGAGTTTGCACTTACATGGCTTGATGCGTTATCAGACGTAACTGCAAAGGGTATCTATGCAAGTCACAGCTGGTTAAATGACTACATGAATGTAGATGAGCTTATAGAGCATGGCGCTCTTATCTGGGAAGCACATTGGAATGATGATGGAGAGATATGCGAGGATAAATTCGCTATGTCACAGGAAAGCAGCGACTATTATCTTGATGATGGTACAAGGGTAGATTTTGACATAATGTATGATGAAGTTTTCGACAGACTTACAAAAGCGAATGAGTATGATCACAGGAATGATGATGTTGAAGATAATGATAATGCGGATGAAGATAATAATGCCGGTGCTGATGATACAGAGCAGCTGCAGCATGAGATAGGAGAATATGTTGAATATAATGCAATATATGCCTCATCTACATCAGAAGCTGCACTCACACCATCAAGCGGATTCACATGTGGAACTATAACAAGGGTTATTCCCTGGGCTTCCAATCCATATCTTATTGATGATGGAACAGGCTGGGTCAATGATGGATGTATTGTATCAGCAGGCGACAGTTCAGACGGTGAAAGCAATGAAGAATCTGAAACTGACATAAAAGTAGGTGATAAGGTAAGAGTGCTTCTTAATGTTGATTATGATACAGATAGAGCATTTAATCTTTATTATGATGAATATGATGTTATCCAGGTTAATGGAGACAGAGCAGTTATCGGTATTGGCAATACTGTAACAAGTGCGATAGATGTGCATAACATTGAAAGAATATAATGATATTGTACATTTAAAATATCTGTGATACTATGCACATATAAATAGGTAGAAACTATCATATCCAAAGGTGTGGTTCTAATTCTTCTGTACCTATATCTGTAAGTAGTCCTGATACTTCTCTGTAAGGCATAGAATATCGTTGTGAAATATAGCGCATAGATGCTCCTAATTCTCCGTCTGGTCCACCATACTGCGAGATGATCATTGCTGCCAAGGCAGGATTCGTTTGCTTTATTTTAATGGGATATTCAAGTCTTTTTTCATAATTCCACATATCAACATACCTCCATTTCCCAAGGCATCGGTGTTGAAACCCACATCCAGTAGTTATCGTTAGATATGTGAAGTTTATCAAGAGGTCCATAATAATCTGCATATTTTGTCATATAATTGCAATATTTATCTCTGATTTGGGCATAATATTCTATAGCTTCCATATCATTAGGATGTGTATCAAGGTAAAGATTAGTTTCAGTTAATATAAAACCAAGCTCATATATATTCTTCATTAGTGCATGCTTGTCGGCAACGATATTACAGGAATTATTCCTTTGCGATAAAGGCATAGATTGAATATTTGTACATGAAGAGCGTCGCTGCATATCCATAGGTGTATTACAATTAACATTCATTGACTGGTTGTTCATGTTACTCATGTTATTCATAGTATTCATGTTGTTCATATTACTCATATTATTTACATTATTCATGTTCTGACACCTCCAAAAGGTTTGTTAAGAACAGGAAATAAAGTACCATATTTTAAAGCTCTGCATGGGTCATACAATTCTCCCCATTTCTGCCATGGTACATAGCACATGGCAAGAGAAAATGTATTCTGCATTTTCATAAACATACTCCAGTTATAAAGAATTCATTACATTATATGTAATATATTTTTAGATGACACAGATATCATATCGGGTTATGGATAAAAACAAATAGATATTGTCAAATGATATATGAAAAAATAAAAATATACTTTTGAACATTGCATGAGTTTAGGGTGTATGCTATTTATAAATGTTATATATCAGTGTTGAAAATCAGATATATATGTAGTTATATATAAAGCTATATTTACGAGTTATATACATGGTTATATATAAAGTTGAAAATTAGCTGGCAGTCAGGACAGCTATGTGATATGATTAATTGTAATTTTACGATAGCGAGGATTAATTATGTGGGACAAAATTAAAGCATTTTTAAAGAAAAAAGATGTTGAAGTATCGGTTAAAAGATATGGAATAGATGCACTTGGGGCAATGGCTCAGGGATTGTTTTGTTCGTTATTAATAGGAACTATACTAAATACTCTGGGAACACAGCTTCATATAGGATTTCTTACTAATACAGTTGCAACAATAAGTGGTGTTAATTATACAGTTGGAGGTCTTGCATCAGCCATGAGCGGACCGGCTATGGCGGTGGCTATAGGGTATGCACTGAAATGTCCGCCACTTGTTCTTTTTTCGCTTATAACAGTTGGTTTTGCATCTAATGCATTAGGTGGTGCAGGTGGTCCATTGGCGGTATATTTTGTAGCTATTATTGCAGCTGAGGCAGGAAAATTAGTATCGAAGGAAACAAAGATAGATATACTTGTAACACCATTAATAACGATAGGCGTTGGAACAGGGGTGGCAGCATTGATAGCTCCACCGCTTGGAAAAGCGGCTATGAAAATAGGTGAGGTTATAATGCTTGCAACTAATCTTCAGCCTTTTCTTATGGGAATAGTGGTATCAGTGCTTGTTGGAGCAGCACTTACATTACCGATATCATCGGCAGCTATTTGTGCGGCATTTGGACTTACAGGACTTGCAGGAGGAGCAGCTGTAGCAGGTTGTTGTGCCCAGATGATTGGCTTTGCGGTTATGTCTTTTAAGGAAAACGGATGGGGTGGACTTGTTTCACAGGGAATAGGTACATCAATGCTTCAGATGGGAAACATAATAAAGAATCCAAGGATATGGATTGCACCGATAGTAACATCAGCAATAACAGGACCTGTTGCAACATGTCTTTTCAAACTGCAGATGAATGGAACAGCAGTATCATCAGGTATGGGGACATGTGGTTTTGTAGGCCAGATAGGTGTATATTCAGGCTGGGTAAATGATGTTGCAGCAGGAACTAAGAGTGCAATAACCATGATGGACTGGGCAGGATTAATACTTATATCTTTTATTTTGCCTGCAGTTATATGTCCACTTATAAATTGGCTGTTAAAAAAAGCAGGCTGGGTTAAAGATGGAGATATGAAACTCCAGTAAGCAGAAAAGAGTAAAATAAAATGTGCAGTGGTGAATATGATAACATATGGAATAAAGATTATATATCAGTGATAAAGTCAAAAAGACGTTCAATAGGTATTGAAGTCCACATGGATGGAAGAGTCATATTAAGAGCTCCGTATACATTAAGTAAAAAACAGCTTGAAGAATTCGTGGATAAACATAAGCTGTGGATTGAAGAAAAGCGACGTTATCTTGGAAGTAAAGCCAAAGCAGGAATATCAACCAATGCAAAGAAAAAAGATGAACTTACTAAAGATGAGATTAAGTGCATTAAAGAAGCATTTGAAAAACGTGTTATATATTACAGCCGTATTATGGGAGTGACGGTTAAAAATATAACTATTAAAAACCAGAAAACAAGGTGGGGCAGCTGCAGTTCAAAGGGTAATCTGAACTTTAATTATCAGCTGTATTATATGCCACAGGAGCTTATGGATTATGTTGTGGTGCATGAGCTTGCACACAGAAAATATATGAATCATTCAAAGGAATTCTGGGCAGAAGTGAAAAAGTACTGCCCAGAATATAAGGAAAGAAAAAATGTCCTAAAAAAATACATATTAGAAACATAGAGGCATATTGCAGACACATATTAGTAAGTGAATGTTACGGTATATAAGGTGTAATTATTTCTAGGTACATTTTTGTAAGTATATGATAAAGCTTCACCGGTTTTTGACACAGCTGTTTTTAAATCAGTTGTGAATGTGCAGGCGAATTCAAGATGAGTCTGTTTGTTTTTAACCGCATTACGGATAAGACGGTTTAACTGTGAAGTGTTACTTATCATGGTTACTCCAGCATATCTTATATAAGAATATTTTGTTCCACAATTCTCATATTCACTGTATTTGTCATGGTTCCATGTATGATCAATGGACATGTCTTTGGCTGTAATATTAAAGTAAGAATGATCGGTGTATTCAAAAGAAGAACCTATAGGATCATCCCATGTTACGTCTACATGATACCATTGGTCATCCAGTTTAACAGTATTCCATATATGCTGCTCGTCACCAGCTTCACCGGACACTGTTCCATTTTCTATTCCAAGCATATCCATAAATGTTTTAAAGCATTCAGTATAGCCGCTACATACAGCGATTCCGTTAATAAGTGCACTGTATGCATTGTAAGAGGAATCACCTGTATCAACATAAGAAATGTGTTTGACAAGATAATCATGTACTGCAAGTTCATTTTCTATATCCGAATTAGCAGGAGATGTAATCTCGTTTAATATCTGTATGTATTTAGTATATAATGTAAGCTGGCGTTCATTTAGTGCATCTGTTGAACCGGTTTTATATGCATTGATTATAGAAAAACTATCCCAGCATTCATATGTAATGCGTACATTAAAACCATTTTTAACACGTTTATATTCACATTTTAACTGTTCTATGCCATCTATGGCAGCAAGCCATGAATTAGCATCTATAAGAGATTCGTCTTCAATGAATAATTCGCATACGGTCTGATTATTTATTAAGCATTGATTGATGTAATCAATTATTTCGCTGGTTGATGAGGCAGATTTATCATATGCAGTATTGGATATGGAGGTACTTGACTCATCCTGCCACTCTGATAAAAGCGGAATATTACACCCGGTAAACAAAAGGCTTATAATAATTGAAATAACGGCAAAAGACGTTTTTTTAAAATTTATATTTCTAAAATTGATTTTTTTAAAATACATTGTCATTAATCTTTCTATAAATAATTATGTTATAAATTGAATATTGTGTGTTGTTTGGTTATAATCTGTTATGATAAAAATCATGATGTCCACGTCTACGTGCTGCTTCTGCCCATGTTAAATATGTACCACTGGCACATAATACCTGCCAATATCCGCATATCGTGGGATTATCATCAAACTTTTATGCTCATATCTCATATCATGTGGGCAACATCATATTATAAAGGTATATAAAAGAATATATACATAACAATTCTAATACGTAATCTGCAAAAATAAAAGTATTTATAATAGAACATGGAAGAAATTTATAATAGAATATGGAAGAAATATTAAAAAATGTTTAAGAAACATTGTAAGAATCAAAATACATCTATTTAAGAATAGTTAAGAAAAGAGGAATAATATGAACGATTATGTGATAAATACACCGTCAGATTTTAATCTTAAAGAAACGCTGGAATGTGGGCAATGCTTTCATTTTAGCATGCTTGATGAGAATGAATATGTGTTGACAGCATATGGACAGCTTTTACATATAAGACAGGATGATAGTAATCTGGTGTTTTACGATACAGATGAGAAGATATATGATACATTATGGAGAAAATATTTTGATATAGACAGGGATTATGGAAAAATAAAAGAAGAACTGCTTGCAAAGGATGATAAGTTAAAAGAAGCAATATGTGCAATGTCAGGAGTAAGAATACTTAACCAGGAATTTTTTGAAACACTTATATCATTTATAATCTCACAGAATAAGCAGATACCACATATTAAAAAGATAGTAGCAGATATTTCAGAAAAGTATGGTACTTATAAAGGAGATATAAAAGGAATTCCAATGTATACATTTCCAGATGTTAATCAGCTAAGAAAAGCAACTATTGATGACCTGAAGGATTTAAAAACAGGCTTCCGTGCTCCATACATATATGATGCAGTCAGCCATGTTTATGATGGAAGCGTTAATTATAATGAACTTATAAAGTCAGATTCGGCAGCAGCTATAGAAAAAATGTGTGAAATAAAAGGGGTAGGTAATAAAGTTGCAAGCTGCGTAAGTCTTTTTGCACTTGGAAAAAGAGATAGTTTTCCTATAGATGTATGGATAAAAAGGATAATGGAATATCTTTATTTTGATAAGAAGGACACATCTAAGGAGGTTATAGCGGATTTTGCAAAAAACAGGTTTGGAGAACTTGGGGGATACGCACAGCAGTATCTTTTCTATTATGGGAAAACTATAAAAATGGGAGTTGCAGAGTCAAAAAAACATAAAAAATAAAAAAAGTATAATCAAAATGTAAAAACATTAATATATTTGAATTAGTTGTTGACAAATTATTGGCTGGGTGATATCTTATCGTTATCGGGATTAGCACTCAAAAGAAATGAGTGCTAACAGACATGATTATAGCAATGATAAAGATAGCTGCCACACATATGTCAGACAGCGGAAAGGTGGATTATATTATGAAGTTAGTACCATTAGGAGACAGAGTTGTAATTAAAGCATTAGTTGCAGAAGAAACTACAAAGTCAGGCATTGTATTACCAGGACAGGCAAAGGAAAAGCCATCACAGGCGGAAGTAGTTGCAGTAGGACCTGGTGGAGTTGTTGATGGCAAGGAAGTTACAATGCAGGTTAAGCCTGGAGATAAGGTAATATATTCTAAGTATGCAGGAACAGAAGTTAAGCTTGATGAAGAAGAATATATTGTAGTTAAGCAGAATGATATTCTTGCAGTAATTGAGGATTAATTATAAATATTCATTATATTGTTGATTATATTATTGATTTTATTTGGAGGTAATAACAATGGCAAAGGAAATTAAGTACGGAATCGAAGCAAGAAAAGCTCTTGAAGAGGGCGTTAATAAGTTAGCTAATACAGTAAGAGTTACAATCGGACCAAAGGGACGTAACGTAGTTCTTGATAAGTCATATGGCGCACCACTTATCACTAATGATGGTGTTACAATAGCTAAGGATATCGAGCTTGAAGATGCGTTTGAGAATCAGGGCGCACAGCTTGTAAAGGAAGTTGCTACTAAGACTAACGATGTAGCAGGTGATGGTACAACAACAGCTACTGTTCTTGCACAGGCTATGGTAAATGCAGGTATGAAGAACTTAGCTGCAGGTGCTAATCCAATTATCTTAAGAAAAGGTATGAAGAAAGCAACAGATTGTGCAGTAGAAGCTATAGCACAGATGAGCGAAAAGGTTACAGGCAAGGATCAGATTGCAAAGGTTGCATCTATCTCAGCAGGTGACGAAGAAGTAGGTCAGATGGTAGCAGATGCTATGGAAAAGGTTTCTAATGATGGTGTAATCACAATCGAAGAATCTAAGACCATGAAGACAGAGCTTGATCTTGTAGAAGGTATGCAGTTCGACAGAGGTTATATATCAGCATATATGGCAACAGATATGGATAAGATGGAAGCTAACCTTGATAACCCATACATCCTTATCACAGATAAGAAGATATCTAATATTCAGGAAATCTTACCAGTTCTTGAGCAGATTGTACAGAATGGTGCTAAGCTTCTTATTATCGCTGAGGATGTTGAAGGTGAGGCACTTACAACACTTATCGTTAACAAGTTAAGAGGTACATTCAATGTAGTAGCTGTCAAGGCTCCTGGATATGGTGACAGACGTAAGGAAATGCTTAAAGATATCGCTATTCTTACAGGTGGTCAGGTTATCTCAGAAGAACTTGGTCTTGAACTTAAGGATACAACACTTGATATGCTTGGTAGAGCTAAGTCAGTTAAGGTTCAGAAGGAAAATACAGTTATCGTTGATGGCGAAGGTGCTAAGGAAGATATCGAAGCAAGAGTTGCACAGATTCGTGCACAGCTTGAAGAAACAACATCTGATTTCGATAAGGAAAAGTTACAGGAAAGACTTGCTAAGCTTGCAGGTGGCGTAGCTGTTATCAGAGTTGGTGCTGCAACAGAAACTGAAATGAAGGAAGCTAAGCTTCGTATGGAAGATGCTCTTAATGCAACAAGAGCAGCAGTAGAAGAAGGTGTTATCTCAGGTGGTGGTTCAGCTTATATCCACGCATCTAAGAAGGTTGCAGAGCTTGCTGCTACACTTAGCGGAGATGAAAAGACAGGTGCAGAGATTATCCTTAAGGCTCTTGAAGCTCCATTATTCCACATTGCTAACAATGCTGGTCTTGAAGGTGCAGTTATCATCAACAAGGTAAGAGAATCAGAAGTCGGAACAGGTTATGATGCACTTAACGATAAGTACGTTAATATGGTTGATGCAGGTATCCTTGATCCAGCTAAGGTTACAAGAAGCGCATTACAGAATGCTACAAGTGTTGCATCTACACTTCTTACAACAGAAGCAGTTGTTACAACTATTAAGGAAGATGCACCAGCTATGCCAGCAGGAGCTGCCGGTATGGGCGGAATGATGTAATAAGTAATAATTTGCTATACATCAGTAAGTTGATAAAATAAATTTAACACTTACATCATATTAAAAAAGTCCCTTTGTTTATGTTTTATATTCATAAACAAGGGGGCTTTTTGTTGTGTAATGTATAAGGAAACATGTTATGCTATCAAGGCTATTAAGTGAATTGCAGCAGATTGAGCAGATTCATATATGTCAGGAGAGCTTGGTTTATGCTTATTAATAGATAGTTGTTTCTATTTAAAAAAGTTAAGGGGTATGTTATAATACTTTCATATTGGGTTTTAGTTGTCACGCAGGAGGAATGGTAATGGCTGATATTGATGAGCTTAAAAAGAAACTTGAAGATGGATGGATAAAGGGTGAACCTTATGTATTTGTAAGTTATGCAAGTAAGGATAAAGAGAAGGTTTATGATTTTGTATATGAGCTTAGAAAACGCGGAATTAATGTATATATAGATATAGAGCTTCAGGAGAATATTTCTAAGAACTGGTTACAGAATATTAAGGAGCGCTTATATGATGTTGATTGTGTTGCTATGATTTCATTTCTTAGTATTAGCTATTTCCGTAGTTATGCCTGCCTTATAGAACAGCTTGTAACACGTTCAGAGGATTTAAAGATGGAAAAAGGCAAGTATCTTGAGAATTTTTATATTGCCTTGGATGATAATATGTCTACAATACAAAAAATGGAAGATGCAGTGTATGATAATACAGTTGCAAAAGAAAGTCAGAGTATGGCAATAAAGATGGTTCCAGAGGAAGTAAATGTCCTTAAAGATGTTATGGAAGATAATATTGCAGTAAAGAGCAAGTTAAAGAAAGATGTCAGGTCAACTATAGATGGTCTGAATACAGCACATAGAGTTGCGATAAGTATGCTTAGTTATATTTTTAAAGAGTCAAGCTATAGTATTCAGAAATATGGAACAGCTGGTGATTGCGCACAGTTAATGTATAACAATTTTACGAATGACAAGAATGACAAAATTAATATTGATGTATTGGAGAAACTTAAAGAAAAGTACAACAATGATAGTGTTGCTGATAAAAATAACATAGCAATAGACAGTGTTGCTGCAGATGATTCTGTAACAGCAGTAGATAACACCAATATAACAGATAATACCAATATAACAGATAACACTAATATAACAGATAGCACACATATAAAAGATAACACCAGGACAAGACAGGCTACAAGTACAGGTGATATCAGATTTATGCTTTATGGCAAGGAGTATGAGCTTAATCAGTCAGATATGATGCTTACATTTTTTGCACACGTTCTTAACAAACATCAGGATATTGTGGACGAACTTCCTTCATATAATGGGATGACCTGCGTGTCTGATGTTGATTACAGTCTTCCTAAGAATCGTAAGGCAGATATGCCTACATATTTCAGAAGCTGCGAATTCTTTGAATTCGCTAATGGAAGCCATATATGCGTCGGAACATCATATTCAGTAGTAGACAAGTTAAAGAAAATGGCACTTCTGCTTAATATATGTGGTGAAAGCCCGGAAATATTCAGTTCAGAACAGGTTGAACTTCCAGCGGTAAAGGTCAGAGGTGGTTCTTCTGCTGTCGGCAAGGGAAGTGGAGCACTTGTGAAATTCAGCGTATACGGCAATAAATACGAGCAGAACCAGACAGATATGCTTGGAACAATATGCAGTTCTGTTATAACTAAGCACCCAGACAAGTTAGAGGAAGCAGCAGATGCTTTATTATGTATTGATGTTAAAGATTATACAGATGTTGCAAAAGAGGACAGACCAGTATATTTCTCATCTATGAACAGATATGAAGTAAATGGCACAGCTTATAGTGTTGGTGGAAGCTTCGGAATGAAAGAAAAGCTTAAAATGATTGCCAGATTACTTATAATGTGTGACGAAAGCAAGGATATAATTGATATAGAAGACTATGAGATACCAGATGTAAAGGTTAAGGCAGCAGCAGGCACTAAGAAGAAAATTAATTACTTTGATTAATTGGAAGTATTACAAGATAGGAGGCTTTATGTTTGATATAGCAGTAGAACAGATAGTGAAGGTAAAACCACCTAAGACAGCAGTTGTTTATAAGACTTTGCTTATAATAGGCTGTATTGTGGCGGCTACAACCATACCACAGACAAGAACATTTGGAATAATTGTGCTTGCATTATTTGCGGTGATGACATTTTTAGTATTCCAGTATTATAATGCAGAGCTTGAGTATTCGATAGTGGATGATACGCTTACGATTGACAGGATTATGGCAAAATCAGCAAGAAAAAGATGTGGTGTGTATACACTTTCAAGAGCAAAGCTTGTGGCAAGAGCTGATTCGCAGGATGCACTCCGTATGAACCATATGGACGTTAAGACTTATGATTATTCAGTTGGTGCAAGCAATCATGATTCAGTTGTCATATATGCGTATAATGAACATAACGAATTAGTCAGGGTATTTATATATCCTGATGAACGTGTTCTTCATAGCATACAAAATGTTGTTGAAAAAGATGTGTTTAAAGTTATTGACTTTTAAAAAATGCTCTGATACAATCTTAATATTATAAACAAAAGGAATATGATAGAGCGTTTATCAGATTTCTCCACACAGAAATGTCCGAATTGAGTATTCGGATTTTTTTGTATAATCCTATGATGTATCTGTTGTCAGGTTAAGTGATGTAGTATTAATACACACCGCTTTATAATACATCATAGCATTAGAAGCATATTACAAGAACAAGAAAGCGAGGACAAAGGAAAATGGGTACAATTATTGGCGAGGGCATTACATTTGACGATGTGTTATTAGTTCCACAGTATTCAGAAGTAACACCTAATATGATCGATTTAACAACTAATCTTACAAAGAATATTAAGCTTAATATTCCTTTGATGAGTGCAGGTATGGACACAGTTACTGAACATAGAATGGCAATCGCTATGGCAAGACAGGGTGGTATAGGTATTATCCACAAGAATATGTCTATTGAGCAGCAGGCAGAAGAGGTAGATAAGGTAAAGAGATCAGAGAATGGAGTTATCACAGATCCATTTTACTTACATCCAGACAATACATTAAAAGAAGCTAACGAGCTTATGGGAAAGTTCAGAATATCAGGTGTACCTATCGTAGATGAGAACAAGAAGCTTGTTGGTATAATCACTAACAGAGATCTTAAGTTCGAAGAGGATTTCTCAAGACCTATCAAGGAATGTATGACAAGTGAGAATCTTGTAACAGCAGAGGAAGGCATCACACTTGAAGAAGCTAAGAAGATTCTTGGCAAGGCAAGAAAGGAAAAGCTTCCTATTGTTGATAAGGATTTCAAGCTGACAGGTCTTATTACAATCAAGGATATTGAGAAGTCTATCAAATATCCTGCATCTGCACATGATTCACAGGGAAGACTTCTTGCAGGTGCTGCTGTTGGTATAACTTCTAATGTTATGGACAGAGTAGAAGCACTTGTTAATGCAAGTGTTGACTGTATTGTTATAGATTCAGCTCATGGTCATTCAAAGAATATTATTACAACTTTAAAGGAAATCAAGGCTGCATATCCAGAACTTCAGGTTATTGCAGGTAACATAGCTACAGGAGCTGCTGCAAAAGCTTTATGTGAAGCAGGCGTAGATGCTGTTAAGGTTGGTATCGGACCTGGTTCTATATGTACAACAAGAGTTGTTGCCGGTATTGGTGTACCTCAGGTAACAGCAGTTATGGATGCATATGCTGAGGCTAAAAAGTATGGTATTCCGGTTATCGCTGATGGTGGTATAAAGTTCTCAGGAGATATAGTTAAGGCGATAGCAGCAGGCGGTAATGTATGTATGCTTGGAAGTCTTTTAGCAGGCTGTGACGAAGCTCCTGGTTCATTTGAGTTATTCCAGGGCAGAAAGTATAAGGTTTATAGAGGTATGGGTTCTATTGCAGCTATGGAGAATGGTAGTAAAGACAGATACTTCCAGACAGATGCAAAGAAACTTGTTCCAGAAGGTGTTGAAGGACGAGTTGCATATAAAGGACTTGTTGAGGATACTATATTCCAGCTTATGGGAGGACTCCGTTCAGGTATGGGTTACTGTGGAGCACAGACTATTCCAGTACTTCAGGAGACAGCTAAGTTTATAAAGATGTCATCTGCAGCTTTAAGAGAAAGTCATCCACATGACATTCATATTACTAAAGAAGCTCCTAACTATTCTGTTGAGAATGCTTAAAAAATATAATTGATATAAGGGTTAAAAGTAACCTCTTATCATATTTAAAGTGTAAAATAAGTTTCCGGCATGGCAAAAGTGTGACTAGCTGTGCCGGTTTTATTATGTGTAGTAGTTAAGAACGTGAAGTTTTTTCTAAAATAACAGAAAACAGCAAGTAATATATCAATTTTCAATCAATTAAATAAAATAAGTGATTGCTAACTTGTATCTTAATGATGTATAATGAATTAAAAGTTAAATGAATCGAAAAATTATAATTGACAGATAATCAGATATGAGGAGAGCGATGATATGCGGGACAAGATGATTAACAAATATATTGCCAAAAATCACGCTGGAACTGTTTTTACTGATAGTGAACTGAAGGTTATCAAAGAAGGTAACATAGATGATATGGTTACAACATTTCTTGATATGAACACAGAATACTACAACAAGCAGATGCAGAGTGTACTTAAGATATTTACTCAGTTTATAGGTAGTGATATGGAACTGGAAAGAATTATATATCAAAAGGAGTACGAGGGAAAGTTTGTAGGCTGCCAGCTTATGGACGGAGATATAGATGTATTTCTTGGCATAGCGGGAGATGATGACGATCTTTTATGTGTTGCATCAGTATTTTCACAGGAAGAGCTGAGTGAGTTTGATTCAGATGCTTATGATTCAATATGTGAGCTTATTAACGTGATTAATGGTGCGTATGCAACAAAGCTCAGCTATGAAGACATAGAAGTTGCATTGCATCCACCAGTATTTTATAAGGATACACAGATTAAGGCAGATAATGGAATGTATGTAGTTACATTTTCAATGAAGGGCCATAGATTTAATCTGATTATGGTGGCAGATGATAAGATTAAGCTGGAAGTTTAAGGTGTAAGCATATACCAGATTATAAAGTGGGAACGGAGGACGATTATGGCTAGAATATTGATAGTAGATGATTCTAAGACATCAAGGAAATTCTTAAGAAATATGCTTGAACAGGCAGGACATGAGATAGTTGCAGAAGCAGTAGATGGTGCAGAGGGTGTTGAAAAATTTAAAATATACAGACCTGATATTACAACAATGGATATTACAATGCCAAAGCTTGGTGGAATTGATGCAGTTAAAGAGATAATAGATGACGATCCGGATGCTAAGGTTATCATGGTTACAGCAGCGGGACAAAAGGCTAATATGATAGAGGCGCTTAAGATGGGTGCAGCTGATTTTATACAGAAGCCTTTTGAGATGGATGTTATCGTTAATACAGTTGAAAAGGTTATGGAAGAATAATGTATAATTATAAGTTACAGATTCAATATGATGGTGGCAGATATGATGGATGGCAGCGTCTGGGTAAAGATTCATCATCCAATACGATAGAAGTTAAGATTAAAGAAATAATTAAAAAAATGACTGGCGAGGATATAGATATATATGTTGGCTGCAGGACAGAAAAGGGTGTTCATGCACTTGCGCAAACAGCTAACTTTAAGTTAAATGACAGGTATCAGGCTATTGAGATTAAGAATTATCTTAACAGGTACCTTCCAAGAGATATTGCAATCAATCATGTTGAAGAAGTTGATGAAAGATTTCATAGCCAGTTGAATGCAAAGGGCAAAACGTATGTATACAAGCTTGATATGGCTAATGTAGCAGATGTGTTTACAAGAAAATATGCATATCATACATTCGATGTGCCAGATATATCAGCCATGAGAACAGCGGCACAGTATTTTATCGGAAGTCATGACTTTAAAGCATTTACAACTGCTAAAAAGAGTAAGTCAACAGTAAAAAATGTCAAGTCAATAGATATAGATGTAGAAGGTGATAAATGCAATATTACAATAACAGCTGATGATTTTCTTCATAATATGGCAAGATATATGATAGGCATGCTTCTTGATGTTGGTAACGGATTAAAGAAGACCTCAGATATAGAAGCTGCACTTGATGGAAGGGATGTTGTTATGTCACTTCCAGCTGAGAGCTATGGACTTTTTCTTGAAAGTGTCTTATACTAAACTAAATACAGCTTTATATATTATTGTTCAGAATAGTTGAAAACCTAAAACTGAGCAGTGATGTAGTAGTGTTTTATATGGAAGCTGTCGCAACGTAAGTAGTTTATATATCAATATATAATCAACTTAGTGCAACAGCTCCCTTTTTATATTTATTATATATGCATCAGGTGATATAACAACTGAAAAGCAAATAAAATCAGGAGTGGAGATTATATGAAGACCATAATAGAACTTATGACAGAACAATTCCAGAAAGCGTTTGAGGAATGTGGATATTCTAAAGATTATGCAAGGATAACAGTATCTAACAGGCCAGACTTATGTGAGTATCAGTGTAATGGTGCTATGGCAGCAGCAAAGGCATATAAAAAGGCACCTTTTATGATAGCAGATGAAGTTGTTTTTAAGCTTGCAGATAACAGACTTTTCTCATCTGTTGAAAGTGTTAAACCGGGCTTTATCAATATAAAGATTAGTCCTGAATATCTTGCTGGTTATATGAATGATATGGCAGCTTCTGATAAGTATGGTTATCAGAACAATGAACAGGTTAAGACTGTTATTGTAGATTTTGGTGGTGCTAATGCGGCTAAGCCACTTCATGTAGGTCATTTAAGATCAGCTGTCATCGGTGAAAGCGTTAAAAGAATTAACAGATTTGTTGGCAACAGGACAATAGGTGATGTGCATCTTGGTGACTGGGGACTTCAGATGGGACTTATTATAGAAGAATTAAGAGATAGAAAGCCGGAACTGCCATATTTTGATGCTTCATTTACAGGTGAATATCCTAAAGAAGCACCATTTACAATAGCAGAGCTGGAGGAGATATATCCAGCAGCAAGTGCTAAGTCCAAGGAGGATGAAGCTTTTGCTAAAAGGGCGCACGAGGCAACACTTAAGCTTCAAAATGGTGATAAGGCATGCAGAGCTATCTGGAATCATATTATGACGGTTTCAAAGAAAGATCTGAAGAAGAATTATGATAATCTTAATGTATCCTTTGATCTTTGGAAAGGCGAAAGTGATGCACAGCCATATATAGATGAAATGGTAGATAAGATGGTTGATGATGGCATAGCATATGAAAGCCAGGGGGCTACTGTTGTAGATATAGCAGAAGATACAGATACTAAAGAACTGCCTCCATGTATCGTAAGAAAGTCAGATGGTGCGGCACTTTATGCTACATCGGACCTTGCAACTATAGTAGAAAGAGAAAAACTTTATAAGCCGGACACATATATATATCTTGCAGATAAAAGACAGGAGCTTCACTTTACACAGGTATTCAGAACCGCAAAGAAAGCAGGCATCGTAAGACCTGATGTTAATATGACATTTGTCGGATTTGGAACTATGAATGGAAAGGATGGCAAGCCATTTAAGACACGTTCAGGCGGTGTTATGAGATTAGAGCATCTTATTGCTGATATTGATAATGCAGTACTTAACAAGATAAAGGAAAATCGTTCAGTATCTGATGAAGAAGCAGAAGAAACATCAAAGATAGTAGGGCTTGCTGCACTTAAGTATGGAGATCTTTCTAACCAGGCATCAAAGGACTATGTTTTTGATATAGACAGATTTGCTTCTTTTGAGGGAAATACAGGTCCTTATATTCTGTATACAATCGTAAGAATAAAGTCTATACTTGCAAAATACAAGGAAAATGGTGGAAGTTCTGAAAATATTAATATACTACCTGCAAAAGAAGCTTCAGAAAAAACGCTTGCATTGTCACTTATTAAGTTTTCAGATGTGATAGAAAGTGCATACAAAGATAATGCACCACATAGAATATGTCAGTACATATATGAAGTATCTAATGCATTCAATGGTTTTTATCATAATACAAAGATACTTGCAGAAGAGAATGAAGAACAGAAAAAGGGTTATATAGCACTTATTACACTTACAAAAAATATTCTTGAAACATGCACAGACCTTCTTGGCATCAAGTGCCCAGACCGCATGTGATACCCCAGGGTCGAAAGTGTGGCCGCTGTTCGTGCTTGCACGAAAAAGCGGTAACATTTTCGACCCGCACAAACATGAGGAAGAAGCGAAACGATTTTTTTGAAATTAAATAGGAGAGATTATACATATGAAGTTATTATCATTTGCAATTCCATGTTATAACTCAGCAGAATATATGGAAAAATGTATTAAATCATGCCTTGCAGGAGGGGATGATATTGAGGTTATCATAGTGGATGATGGTTCTACGAAGGATAACACTTTAGAAATAGCTAAAAAGTATGAAGAACAGTATCCAGGCATCGTTAAAGCTGTTCACCAGGAGAATGGTGGGCATGGTCAGGCTGTTAACACAGGACTTGCCAATGCTACAGGAGTGTTCTTTAAGGTAGTTGATAGTGATGACTGGGTAGACATAAAAAGTTATAGAAAAATACTTACAAAGCTTAAGGAATTCGTAGAAAAAGATGACCTTCCTGATATGGTTATAGCTAACTATGTATATGAAAAAGTAGGCGCTAAAAGAAAAAAAGTTATTCATTATGAGAACGCACTCCCAGTTGATAAGATGTTTGGATGGGATGATATGGGGCATTTTAAAGTTGACCAGTACATACTTATGCATTCAGTTATATATAGGACACAGCTTATTAAAGATTGTGGATTAGAACTTCCAAAGCATACATTTTACGTGGATAATGTGTTTGTGTTTGAACCGCTACCTTATGTTAAGAAAATGTATTACATTAATACTAATTTCTACAGATATTTCATAGGACGTGATGACCAGTCAGTTAACGAAAAGGTTATGATATCAAGAATAGATCAGCAGTTAAGAGTTACAAGAAGGCTTATAGATTCATATCTTTCTGAGAAACCAGAGAATGAGAAATGTAGAAAATATATGAGAACATATTTAAGAATTATGATGGAGGTTTCATCAATATTCTTAATAATATCCGGAACAGAGGAGAATCTTAACAAAAAGAAGGAACTCTGGAGGTATGTTAAAGACACAGATAAGCAGCTCTATAAGGAACTAAGATATAGTCTTTTAGGAAGTACAGTTAATATTCCCGGACGTATAGGAAGAGGAATATCCAAGACAGGATATAAGGTTATGAATAAGCTGATAGGATTTAACTAACTGCAATGAGCATTGTTTAGTTGTTATTTATTGAAGATTTATTTCAGAATTAATGCAGCAGATAACAGGAAATATAAGGAAAGAGAGAGTATATGATATTAGATTTATTTAAGTTAGATAATAAGGTGGCAGTTGTTACGGGTGCCAATACAGGACTTGGACAGGGAATGTGTATTGCGCTTGCACAGGCAGGAGCTAAGGTGCTTGGAGTTGCAAGACGTTCATGCGAAGAAACTAAAGCTAAAATAGAGGCAGATGGTGGTATATTTACCGAAGTATTAGCTGATCTTTCAGACATGAATTCTATATCTAAGGTTATGACTGCTGCTATGGATGTATACGGAAGAGTTGATATACTTGTTAATAATGCAGGTCTTATCAAAAGACAGGATGCTATAGATTTCACAGAGGAAAATTGGGATTCAGTCATACAGGTAAATGAAAAGATGGTATTCTTCTTAAGTCAGGCATTTGCAAAGCAGCTTATAAAGCAGGGTGAAGGCGGCAAGATTATCAATGTATGCTCTATGCTTTCATATCAGGGCGGAATAAGAGTACCTTCATATACAGCAAGTAAGAGTGCTGTTATAGGTCTTACAAGAGCCATGGCTAATGAATGGGCAAAGTATAACATCAATGTAAATGGAATTGCACCGGGATATATGGCAACTAACAATACAGCCCAGTTAAGGGATGATGCAGACAGAAGCGAAGCTATTCTTGACAGGATACCTGCTGGAAGATGGGGAACACCAGAGGATATGGAAGGTGCTGTAGTATACCTCGCTTCTAAGGCATCAGACTATGTTAATGGTTTCACACTTGCAGTTGATGGAGGCTGGCTTGCTCGTTAGTTAAATGCGGGTCTGTCTGTCAGTACTGATTAAAGTGCTGGCATAAGCTGCATTGATGAGGAGTAGAATTGTATGAGGATAGCATTGTGCGAAGATGATAGTGTACAGGCAGATATGTTTGTCAGGCTTCTTGATAAGACAGCGGATAAGCTTGGAATAAAAGCAGAAACAGATGTATATAACTGTGCGGAGGATATGAAAGAAGAACTTAGTGATGAAGACATACCATATGATGTGTATTTTCTTGATATAGAACTTGGCGATGACAATGGAATAAGTCTTGCAAAGTGGATAAAGGCGGGATATAAGGAGGCTGTTATAGTATTTATAACAAGCCATACGGATTATATGCAGAAAGCATTTGATGTACATGCATTTAATTACATAGTAAAGCCGGCAGGTGAAGAACGTCTTAGTATGATACTCAGTGAGATTAACGAGTTGTATACAGGCGATGGCAGCAAGTTCATATTTCATATAGGAAAGTCTGTATACAGGATAGACTATAACGACATAGTGTGCATATATTCAGATATGCGGTATATTAATATCGTAACATCTGGTAAAGAATACAGGACATATGGAAAGATAAAGGATATCAAAGAAGAATTCCCTTCTGATATGTTTGGAATGGCAGGCAGTTCGATAATTATAAACTATAAGTATATATCAAGAATAAAGTCAGATATGGTATGGTATAAGACAGGGCGTGAAAGCGAGGAAGTACCGGTTTCGATAGCAAGACGTTACGGCAGGGAATTCGTTGATGGCTTTAATAAATACGTGTCTGTAACATAAGCGTGGAGAGTACTGATGGTGTGGGAATATTGGTTTATACTTCTTGGAATAACTGAATACATAATATATAGAAGCTTTATCAAGTCCCTGAAATATACAGGCGAATATGATACAGATAATAGTACACAGGCAGGAATACGTCATAACATAAGATGGCTGATAGCTATTGATACAAAGCAGCTGTTAAAAAGCATAATAATAATGGCAGCGATAAGTGTGAGCCTGTACAGACTTATATTATATGATGATTATATATTGTGTGCTGTACTTGCGCTTATTCTTATTATATTGAATATATCGGACATTCCTCTGCTGTATAAAAATATATCGGCAGTACTTATATATGTAAATATGCTTATTAATATATCAGTTGTCATTAAAGTCATATGGAGCATAAAACGTAACAGCATAGTGTATACAGAGGAAACAGCATCGATTTATATAATTCCATTTATTATATTTGTAAGTATAATAATGTTGTTTGCATTTATCAGATATAACAATTATAGAAAAGTAAGCATAGGCAGGATTACAGATATAGCTGTTATAATGACGGTTGTTGCACAGAATATAATTCTTATGCTGGTGTATAAGTTAATGCCGCAGCAGATAAATGACAGATATGTGATATATGTAATACTTATGATTGTGATATGCATAGCCAAGGATATTGTATGCATAAGTATGGTAGAGATAGACACAGGCGCACGCCATAGCTATGAGGAAGATATTCTTAAGATACAGATAGACACGAATAACAGGCTGTATGGTAATATCAAAGAGGCACAGGAGGAGCTTAAGGACATAAGACACGACCTTAAGAACAGACTGAATACGCTCAGTTATGCCATACAGTTAAGGGATTATGATGAAGCCGAAAAAGAACTTGATAATATACTTGATAATATTAACACAGCCGGGCAGCCAAAGTACTGTACGAACTTAAGGGTCAACAGTATATTGTCATATAAGTTATCAGAAGTGCCAGAAGGTGTAAATATAACCTATGACGTGAAAGTGCCAGAGGAGCTGGATGTTGATTATAGTGACCTTGGCGTGATTATAGGCAACCTTATAGATAACAGCAAACATGCTGTAAGCCGTGTACTTCAGAATAATATGGATGCATATATAGATATTAAGCTTATATGCCACGCAGATAATATAGTATTTATTATAAAGAATAATTATATAAACACGCCGGAAGCCAGAAACATAGATTATTATAAAAATCACGGCAGAGGTATAGGCAGTGTCAGGAAGATAATAAAGAAATATGATGGAATGTATGATGTCAAAAAAACAGAATATGAGTATGTAACAAGTGTGTCGGTCGGAGTAAGGAATATGAGAATGTAAGTATAGGGATATATTTTATATACCAGCCTAGGGATGTCAGGGGAAGTATCTGATGTTGAAAGGGCTGGTATTTTTGTGTTAATTACATATATTATACATATAAAAATATGAAATAAAGTATATAAAATTGGATTAAATATACTGAAAAATAACATTTATTGACCAAATATTACAACAAAACCTACCAATTATTACAAATTGAAAAAATAGATGTTTTTGTGTGGTAGAATAAATACAACGGAACCGGTTCTATAAAGTTACTTATTAACAAGGGGGTTACTGATGATTAAATCAGAAGCTTGAAAGAGTAAAAGAAGTAAAGCTTACTTCTTAATCGGTTGGGGATAATAATTCCCAACCGATTGAATTATAAAGAGAAAAGGATAGGGGGAAGAATGAGTTTATGAAGAAAAAAAGCGCAATTATTATGATAAGCATTACAATCTTAACTTCACTTACTGGATGCAGATTAACTAATATAGATGATGTATATTCTATGGCAGATATAGAGGATGAAAAGAAAACAACAGTAGTTGTTGATAATAAGGAGTCTAAATGGCATGATGATAATAAGTATTATACTATACCTGAAGGGGTAGATATACCGCCGATGGTAAATATGGATGATACAATAAATGAAACTAGTAATAAGAATAAACTTGAATGTAAAATAGAGGAAGCATATGTTACAAATGATTTTACGGATGTATATTTATATGAGGATAGTGAAAGCATAGAACAGTTAATAATATTCTTAAATAAAATGAAGAAAAATGAGTATATAGATGAAGCTGCTAATATATGTAGTAGTCCCAAAGGGATAGATTGGCAAATGATTATATTCAGACTTAATATAACTAATACAGGGAATGAAGATAGTCAGTTTTTAACAAGTGATTTTAATTTTTATGATATAAAATATGATAATAATAACCTGCAATATAATACTATACATGATAATAATTTTAAGGGGTTCTTTATAAAACCTGATGGATGGGGAGAACATGAATTTTGCAGGGCAACAATAAAAGCAAAAGAAAGCAGAGAAATTATTTTATTATGTTTTGTGGAGAAGTATAAAGTTACAAGATATAGAGGGAAGAATGTAACAGGATATAAATATGTGTATGAGGATGTAGAAACAGACGGATTAATGCTTGATAATGATATATACATAGGAACTAATCACGGAAGTGATGCTAAAACAGGTAGTCCAGAAATATGGAATGAAGATAAATTACTAAAGCTTGATTTTACATATTCAGACAAGCTTAAGTAAGTAGTTAATATTCTGCATTTAATAATGTATGTGGCTGGGAGGTTGATAGAATGAAACAGATGCTAAAGATTGAAATGGAGCGGGCACTAAAAGGAGCAGCTTTTAAGATTGCGCTTATTATAGGAATGATAATAGTTACAGTGCAGTTTGTCAAAGTGGGGCTGCATAATGCACTTAATCCGCTGGAGTTTTATGAATATGGGGGACTAACTCTTCCATATACCGTTATTTATACGTGGATAGGTGGAAGTTTTAATGTTTATTATACGTTGTATATAAGATTACTTCCTATAATGGTAGTTCTGCCATATGCAGCTACATATTATACGGACAGGCGTACAGGAATTATAAGAAATTATTATTGTAGAACGAAAAAGATTAATTACCTTATAGCCAAGTTTACCGCAGTATTTACGACAGGTGGAATAGTGGCAGTTCTTCCTTTACTTGTTAATCTTTTAGCAACAGCTATGCTGCTTCCTTCTATGATATGGAGTAATGGTTCATTTTGTTATTCAGCAAATTCTATGTGGAGCAGTATATTATTTACACATCCTTATGTATATTATCTGTTGTACTTTATATTGCAGTTTATATGTGGTGGATTACTGGCGACAGTTTCGCTTATGGTATCTTTATGGGTGAATAATACATTTATAGTATTACTTTTTCCAGTAGTGCTATGTGAATTCCTGAATGCAGCTTCAAGCTGGTTTCCGTATGTGAAAGTAAGAGCGATTGCTCCATACAAGCTGTTTAGTATGAGCCAGATGGCTCCTAATTATTGGGAAAGTTATGTTTTGTTTATGGTGATGATAGTTGTACTCGATGTTGTTTTGTATATATGGCGGGGGTTGAAGAATGATACATTTTAAAAATAAAAAAGTAAAGTATGGCATATTATTATGTGTGGCACTTGTTTTGGTTATAGTGTTTATATTAGCTTACAGAAATGCCAACACAAGACTGCCTGCTCCAGTTGAGGAGTACTATGAAGCAGGAGAAGTTGTAGAGCATAATGGATTAGAAATATGCGTAGCTAATCTTTATTTTGGCAATATGAATGATATTGTTGATAAGAAGAATATGCCGGAAAAGATGAGAAGCGATAATGATGGATTGGTCATTGTTTTTGATGTTACAAACAAAAAAGATGAGAATGTCAATCTGGCAGCTGATTTTGTACCCAATGTAGAGCTTGTGGCATATCCTATAGGATATGATAATCAGGGAGCGATATATGCAGTAGATGAAGAAGGAGATACTATATTAAAACCAGAGGAAACTAAAACATTTGCTATACGCTTTGGTATGTCTGATGGTCTGGTAAGACAGGAACGCAGGGCAAGATTTATAAAGTCAGACTTTTACTTTGATATGGCATTATATCCGGTACATAAGGCGATTATAATACATGGAGCTGAAAAGGTATGAGAAAGATAAGGGAATTACTGAGTGTCAATGACAAGGGAATGTCCATAGTAATGCTTGTTGTTATAACTATATTGTTACCTAATACAATATTAAGAGGGCTGGGTATTCCGTCTGATACAGAAGCATGCCTGTATGATGTGTATATAGGTATTGGCATATATTATGTGAGCAGACTGCTTACAATATGTTCATTGTTTTATATATTGTATGTACAGAGATATAATTTTTCAGTAATGATGATTACGAGGCATAAACATATATATAGTATATGGAAAAGATGTGTGAAGGACCTTGCAATACTTAGTGCAGTCATCGCTGTATACATATATATAGCAACAACTATAGCAGGCATATGTATAAAACGAAAGATATATAACTGGGAAGATGAGGTAAGTACGTGTTATAAAGCCATACATATGCCATGTGAGGCAGCACCTTCATTTGCACTTATAAGTGCAGTTTTTATATTACAGGCATTTGCAGTTATATTCGTTATGGGACTGATTATGCTTGCGGTATGGTGGATAACGGATAAGAAATGGGCTGGCTATCTTGCAGCTATGGTTATAGTGAGCGTTGAATATTATGATGCCGATGGTGCTATAAGCACTGGTCTTCTATGGCGTAAGTATGTGATGACTTATTCTGTATATAAAAAGGGGATATTATTAGGAAAAAATATTCTTATGCCGATAGCTGTGTGTATAGCGATGCTGCTTGTCACAAGTCTTATAGTCAGATTGAAGAAGAAGGAATTCATAAATAGCCGATAGAATGTGATGATTGCAGAAAGTGTCGTAATCCCAATATAAAAAGAGCCGTGACACGGCTCTTTTTTATTCTGTATACAGTTAAAAATGCGTTATACTAATAATAGTTAATATGCTAACTTACACTTATTAAGATCCACATGTTCTTTGATAAACTATCCAGTAATTGCTTTAATATCTTCTGGCATATCTTTTGTGTTAAGCATAACAATTCTCTTTTTTTAGCAAAATAGTTTACAAAGTTCAGAAAAATAGTTTATAAAGTATTGTTAAAAGATTACAAAAATGGTAATATATATCAATGTTAGAAACATATTAAGTGGGGCGTTCCCCACAAGAACCAATAGGGAGGTTTATAAGTTTATGAGAAAGACAGTTAAAAAACTTACTGCTGTAGGTTTAACACTTACTTCAGTAATGGGGCTTGTTGCATGTGGAAACAACAATGCTTCAACAGAAAGCAAATCAACAGTAGATTGGGCAAGCGTAGAAAAGCCAGAAGCTTTCACTGTTATGGTTGATGGTACAGTTCCTAAGATGGCAGATTGGGGTGACAAGTTTGATGAACAGCTCAAGGAATTAACAGGCCTTGACTTCACAGTAGTTCGTCCAGACCACAGCTCATACTATGATGCAGTAGCAAACTCAATGCTTGATGCAAACTCTATGCCAGATGTTCTTATTCTTTCATCTGACTACTTAGCACTTTATGCTAGGCAGGGTCTTCTATGGGATATGACAGATGCTTGGAACAATTCAGCAACAAAGGCATCAGGAAGACTTGTTTCAGATGCAGAAAAGATCATGGAGGCTAACTATGTTAAAGGCGTTGATGGGGAGAAAGCTCTTTACGGTTTCGTACCTGCGCGTGGTAACGGATGCTGTACATATGTAAAGGAAGCCTGGGCAACAGCTGCTGGTTATACAAAGGCAGATCTTCAGAAGCAGATGACATATGATGAATACTATACGATGCTTAAGAAGATGAAGGAAGCTAAGGGCGTTGATTATGTAATTTCAGCTCCTGGTTTCTATTCAAAGGAAGTACCTTATACAAACTATCTTCCTGAATTCTATCAGAATGCACAGTTTACATTCTACTATGACAAGGCTCAGGGCAAGTATGTAGATGGTTTCTCAGAACAGGAAATGAAGGATGCTCTTCAGAGAATCCAGAACGCTGTTAAGGATGGACTTATCAATAAGGAATCAAGTACAAAGACAACATTTACATCACGTAACGACTTCAAGTCATCAGATATTAAGACAGAATCAGGTGTATTTACATACTGGGCTGGAACATGGATTGATAAGTTAAAGGACGAAATAACTTCATCTGGTCTTGATGGCTCACTTTATGCTCTTCTTCCAATTAAGGAGCTTGGTAAGTATGCAGAAAGACTTTCACCATCATGGTGTATTACATCTCATGCAGGTGAAACAGGAAAGGCAGAAGGAATCTTTAAGTACTTCATTGATAAGATGTTAGATGGTGGCGATATCCAGACACTTTGGGAATATGGTCCTAAAGGATATTACTACAACGTAAAGGATGATGGTTCATTCGAATTCCTTCCTACTAAGTCTAACCCTAAGTCAAAGTACTCTAAGGCTCATCTTGACTGCAACCTTGTTCTTGCAGGATTCTCTAACGGAAAGGATCCAGGAAAGGCAGAACAGCCAGATAAGGTTACAGAGTGTGCAGAAATGTTCTTCAAGAACTCTCAGTTAATTGATCCTCCTGCTATGACAGAAGAAGTTGGTAAGCTTATCGGTGATATCAATACAGAGAGATATACAGTAGTTGATAAGGTAGCCAGAGGCGAATGGACTGTTGATGAAGCTATGAAACAGTATACAAATACAGTTGGTTCTAAGGTTGATGCAGCACTTAAGTCATTAAATGCACAGCCCGATGCTAAATAATTAGTGATTTGAGCTGCTTAATATGTATTATTAGTGATACATGTTATCACAAAATATCGTGCCAGAAGACTCGTTCTTCTGGCACGATATTTTACTATTATCGGCATGGTAATCATGTTGTTAGGTGGATTGATTTTATTTGTTCAGTGAGGGAAAGATTGATAGTGTAGGTGAAAACATAATATTGCAGGATTCATGATGAAGCCATAGTTAATATGCTAACTTACACTTATTTAGATCTACATGTTCTTTGATAAACTGTCCAGTAATTGTTTTAATATCTTCTGGCATATCCTTTGTGTTAAGCATAACAATCATCTTTTTTCCAGCAAATAACATATAATAGCCATACAGGAAGTAAACTGTTGTGAACTGTTCCCATTCATATGTGTATACAAGATTATGATCAGGAATATCAGCTAATATGGCAGAGTCCATAAGTGTAATGGTGCATGGTGCATCCTCAGATGAATCTCTGTGTTTTAAGTGGTAGTTTACGCTGTTCTTAAACTGGAATGCAAATATATATATAGGATAAAACCAGCATATCGCATATATAATCAGTAAAAATGAATTGTACTTACCAAGTATCAGCATAACAAGTGATATGGCAGCTGGTATCCATGTAAGTATAAGTTCTATGGGATTTCTTAAGAAACGATTCCAGAATACAATCTTTTTATAGTCGCTTCCGGAAGCTTTAAGTGTGGTATTGTACTTATAAATATTATTCATATAATCCTAATGTCTCCTGTTTGTGTTATCATATGTATTTATTAAATGATTAAAACACATGATTCATTTAATCATATCATATAAGGATGTATAAAACAATAAATCAAAAATTAAAAAAATAAAATCAAAAATTAAAATCCAGCTAACGTAAAAATCAACAAATAATCTCTCTTAAAATGTCAGAAAACAGTTCCCAAATAAGTATAAATATTATATAATTACTGTATGTAAAACAATCCAGGAGGCAAGTTTTGGGTAATTGTATTGATAAGTATGAAGTGTTATCTTCGGTGATAGAAAGCCTGGAGTCAAAAGATACATTTCAGAATATAGTTGAGGTTATATTACAAAAAGCTAATGCGTATATTCAGGCAGAGTATATGGCAGTGATACAGGAGAATTCAGATAAGGATATACTTGATTATATTGCAACGGTGGGGAAAACCTGTGCGCTTATAGAGCGCGTTGAGAATGGAGAATATTCGCTGGAAGAGTTGGAAAAAAGTGCTGGAAAAGGTACATACCCTGATGCAGGGGGGTGCATTATCCCGATTAAGATTAATGGGATTAAGGCTATGTATGTTGTTATAAGTGGAATAAAAGACAAAACTATGGAAGAAATTGATGGATTTATACATAGTATAGTATCAGTTATACAGAGCACAGCACAGATGAGAGTTACGAATCATTCTCTGTTATCTTCATATGAGGTTCTTAAGGATATTCTTAACAATATAGGTTCAGGTATTATAGTATGTGACAGAAATTCAGCTGGTATCCTGTTTTCTAACAAGGTTGCAGCAGAGTCAAAAGAGATTCAGAATGCGATTAAAGAGTGTATGCAGGAGCTTATGTCATCAGAAGAGTACAAGTCTTATCTTGACAGAAAGAAAGCTTATGATGAGGATGATGGTACAGATTATGTTAAGCCATATATCCGTCCTATTGAGAAATATAGTGCGGAATCAGGTTTGTGGTTTGAAATAAGATTTACTAATCTTTTGTGGATAGATGGAAGTGAAGTTATAGTATGCACTGCATCGGATATAACACAAAAAAAGAAGAGCCAGCAAAAGATAGAGTTTCAGGCTCATAACGATTTTCTCACAGGACTTTATAATCGTATGAAGTGTGAGTCTGATCTAAAAAAAATCATCAAGCAGTCTGTTAAAGATGGTGTGAAGGGCGCACTTATGTTTATAGATCTTGATGATTTCAAGCATATTAATGATGGACTTGGACATCAGTACGGGGATGTCCTTCTGCAGCAGATAGCAGCAGGGCTTCAGAGTATAGTTGGACTTCGTGGTAAGTGTTACCGTATGGGAGGAGATGAGTTCGTTGCCATAGTTATGCCTGATATGTTCAGTGAGCTTGAGCGTATAGCAAACAAGGTAAAGGATATGTTTAATAAGCCATGGTATCTTATGGAAACAGAATATTTCTGTACTATGAGTATGGGTATTGCAGTATTCCCAGATGATAGCAAAGATGTACATGAGATTATAAGACTTGCTGATATAGCAATGTATGAGTCCAAGAAAAATGGAAAGAATGGCTATACGTTCTATGACAGCTGTAGTAAGCTGAATACAGCAAGAAGACTTGATATAGAGAATAGCATGAGGCAGGCTGTAACATCAGGAATAGAAGAATTTGTGGTATTCTATCAGCCGGTAGTTGATGTAAGAACAGGTGAATGTTCATCATGTGAGGCACTTGTAAGATGGGACAGCAAGGCATTAGGTTTTATGGGGCCTGGTGATTTTATACCACTTGCGGAGTATCTCGGACTTATAACATCAATAGGTGATTATGTACTCGAAGAAGCTTGTAGACAGTGCAGATACTGGAATGAGCATGGCATACCTGATTTCCATATCAATGTTAATCTTTCGGTAGTGCAGCTGCTTCAGAAGGATGTTGCTGAAACTGTGGCGCGTATATTAAAGAAAACAGGGGTAAATCCCAAAAACATAGTTCTTGAGATAACAGAAAGCTTTGCTATCAATGATATGGACAGGGTTCTTGACATAATAAAAGGAATCAAGAAACTAGGACCAAGAATTGCACTTGATGACTTTGGAACTGGCTATTCATCGCTGAATTATATAAAACAGCTTCCGCTTGATATTATAAAAGTGGATAAGACATTTATAGATGATATAGTGGAGGACGAATATGCACAGGCATTTATAAAGCTCATAGTTGAACTTTCAGATACGATTGATACAGATATTATTGTAGAAGGAGTTGAGAATGAAGCACAGCTTAACATACTAAAGGAACTGGGAGTAGACTATATTCAAGGCTTTTATTATGGAAAGCCAGTGCCGGCATATGAATTTGAAAAACTAAACTTTAGGGGGAGAATTGATTATGAAAATGCTGATAAAGAATGGTAGAATTATTGATCCTGCAAGCAATACAGATGAAGTTAAAGATCTTCTTGTAACAGATGGTATAATTGAAAAGGTTGCTAAAGATATTGATGATGCATCAGATAGCATAATAGATGCTAAAGGCTGTTTTGTAATGCCAGGTCTTATAGACATTCATGTACATTTCAGGGAACCAGGCTTTGAACATAAGGAAACTATAAGAACAGGTGCAAGAGCAGCAGCAAGAGGCGGTTTTACAACTGTATGCCCTATGCCAAACACTAAGCCGGTTATAGATAGTGTAGAGATGGTAGAGTATATCAGGGATAAGGCAGAAGAGGTTACTGATATCAATATCCTTCCTATAGCATCCATAACAGCAGGTCAGGATGGAGAGTATCTGACAGATTTTGAGAATCTTAAAGAGGCAGGTGCGGTAGCTGTAAGTGAGGATGGAAGATCGGTTATGAATGCAAGAGTAGCAAGACAGGCTATGAGACTTGCAGCAGAAGTTGATATTCCAGTGTTTGCACATTGTGAGGATAAGAATCTTGCAGCAAGTGGTGTCATGAATGCTGGTAATCATGCAAGAGAATTAGGCTTCTATGGAATCATGAATGCAGTTGAGGATATAATTGTTGCAAGAGATATACTCCTTGCAAAAAACACAGGTGCCAAGCTTCACCTATGCCATTGTTCTACAGAGGATAGTGTCCGCATGATAGCTGATGCCAAAAAGGAAGGCATGGATATAACAGCTGAGGTTACGCCACACCATTTTACACTTACAGAAGATGCTATAACAGAGGATGATGCTAACTATAAGATGAATCCGCCACTTCGTACAAGAAAAGATGTTGATAAGCTTATAGAAGGACTTAAGAGCGGAGTTATAGATTGCATAGCAACAGATCATGCACCCCATCATAAGACAGAGAAGGAGAGAGGCTTTGTAGATGCACCATTTGGCATAACAGGACTTGAAACATCAGTAGCACTTACAATAACAGAGCTTGTTAAGAAGGGCGTGCTTACACCGCTTCAGATGGCAGAGAGGATGAGTTACACGCCAGCTAAGATTATAGGAATAGACAAAGGTACACTTCTTCCAGGAAAAACTGCAGATATTACCATAATAGACCCGGATAAGGAGTATGTTATAGACAGCAATACATTTGCATCTAAAGGACATAATACCCCTTTTGATGGAAAGAAGGTATCAGGGCAGGTAAGATATACTATAGTTTCAGGAAAGGTTGTATATTCTAATAACAATGGAACAGAAGTTATTATTGATAAAGATGTTCCAAAGTTGTAGAATAATGTGAGCGTACAGCTAAGAAACATTTTAAAAACTAAAAAGAAATAAAAAGGAGATTGTTATCACATGATAAACAAGTTAGTAGATAAGATTGTAAAAACTAATGCACCAGTAGTTGTTGGACTTGATCCTATGATGAAGTTTATTCCTGAGCATGTTCAGGCAGCAGCATTTGAGCAGTATGGAGAAACTTTAGAGGGAGCAGCAGAGGCTATATGGCAGTTTAATAAGTCTATCATTGATAATATATATGATATAGTTCCAGCAGTTAAGCCACAGATTGCCATGTATGAACAGTTTGGCATAGAAGGTCTTAAGGTGTTTAAGAAGACAGTTGATTATTGCCATGAAAAGGATATGGTTGTAATAGGTGATGTTAAGAGAGGCGATATTGGTTCAACATCAGAAGCATATGCTGTAGCACACCTTGGAAAGGTTAAGGTAGGCTCTAAGCTTTTAACTCCTTTCGATGAAGATTTCGCAACAGTTAATCCATATCTTGGTTCAGATGGTATTAATCCATTCATAAAGATATGTCAGGAAGAGAATAAGGGTATATTTATACTTGTTAAGACTTCTAACCCATCAAGTGGAGAGTTTCAGGATCAGCTTATTGACGGCAAGCCACTTTATGAGCATGTTGGTGCAAAGGTTGATGAATGGGGAAGCCAGTGTATGGGTGATACATACAGCAATGTAGGAGCAGTTGTAGGTGCTACATATCCAGAGATGGGCAAGACATTAAGAAAGGTTATGCCTAAGGCATATATCCTTGTTCCGGGATATGGTGCACAGGGAGGAAAGGCTGAAGATCTTGCAGCATTCTTTAATCCAGATGGACTTGGTGCTATCGTAAACAGTTCAAGAGGTATTATAGCAGCTTATAAGAAGGATGAATATGCAAAGTTTGGTGATAAGAACTTTGGTGAAGCCTCAAGACAGGCAGCACTTGATATGATAGCAGATATTAATGGAGCACTTGGAAAGTAATATTAAAAACGATAGTTTCGCTGTGAGCATATTATACATGCTGATGGTTCAGAGTTATATTTAACGCAGAAGAAAGCGGCAGTATCAGTTGTAATTGCTGGTAAAGCCGCTTTTTTGGAAGTGTTTAAAGATGATAAAGAAATAAAAGATATGCTGATATCAATATATTCAGGAACGAGAAGAGAGTATGTAAGTGATTAAAGCTCATAGATACATTATGTTAATATATCTATAAGTGGAAAGGAAGTTCAAACAATGATATTAATAAAGAATGGCTACGTAATAGATCCAGCAAGTGGCTTTGAGGATTATGCTGATATTGTTATAGAAGCTGGAATAATAAAGAAAATAGGCTGTGTTGACGAAGAATCAGAAGCACTTGATGGGGAAAATGCCATTGATAATTATGAGCAGGTTATTGATGCAAAGGGTATGATAGTTGCTCCGGGACTGATTGATACACACGTACATTTCAGGGATCCAGGTTTTACATATAAGGAGGATATTGAAACAGGAGCTAAGGCTGCGGCAGCAGGCGGATTCACTACGGTTATGTGCATGGCTAATACGAAGCCGGTGATAGACAATGTTGAAACACTTAAGTATGTTCTGGATAAGGGAAAAACTACACCTATAAATGTATATTCAGCAGCAGCGGTATCCAAAGGCTTTAAGGGCGAAGAACTCACAGACTTTAAGAGTCTTAAAGAGGCAGGAGCATATGTTTTCACAGATGATGGAATACCACTTAAGGATGAGCTGTTAGTAAAGAAGGCTATGGAAGAGGCGAAGAAGCTTGATATGCCACTCAGCTTTCATGAGGAGAATCCAGCATTTATAGAACAACAGGGAATCAACAAGGGAGTGGTATCTGATAAGTTAGGCTTAGGAGGTGCACCGGCACTTTCGGAGTATATTATGGTTGCCAGAGATTGCATGCTTGCACTTGAAACAGGCGCTACCATATGTATACAGCATATAAGCTCAGAAGTATCAGTTGAACTTGTGCGTACAGCAAAGAGGCTGGGTGCAGATGTACATGCAGAGGCTACACCTCAGCATTTTTCATTGACAGAGGATATAGTGCTTGAAAAGGGAACACTTGCGAGGGTGAATCCGCCTATAAGGACAGAAAAGGACAGACAGGCTATAATAACTGCGTTAGCAGATGGAACTATAGACATAATAGCAACAGACCATGCGCCACACAGCCGTGAGGAAAAGGACAAGGAGTTTAAGGCGGCACCTAGTGGAATGACAGGTCTTGAGACATCCCTGGCACTAGGAGTAACTAAGCTTGTAAAGACAGGAAGGCTTACAATGAAGGAGCTTCTTTCTAAAATGACAATAAACCCTGCAAAGCTTTATAAGATGGATAAAGGATATATCAAGGAAGGCACAGCAGCAGATATAGTTATCTATGCACCTGATGAAAAGTGGATTGTAGGAGAAAGCTTTGCATCTAAAGCCTCCAATACACCTTTTATAGGTCAGGAGCTTTATGGTAAAATAAAGTACACAATATGTAATGGAAATGTGGTATATTGCGATTGCTGATAAAAGCATGGATATTTATAAGTGCCTGCGCGCACCCGGCACACAACCAATATACGAAAAGCGTGCGCAGAAATGAGGATTAATATGTCATACAGAGAAAATGCTGCCATAATCAGTACAGCCTGTCTTGCAGACGGTGTATATGAAATGTGGCTTAAACAAGAGAAAATAGCAAAGGAAGCAAGACCAGGCCAGTTTATATCAGTATATTCAAACGATGGCTCAAGACTTCTGCCAAGACCAATAAGTATATGCAGAATAGATGATGATAAGCTAAGAATAGTATATCGTATAGCCGGAAAGGGAACAAAGGAGTTCTCACAGATGAGTAAAGGCCAGACTCTTGATATCCAGGGACCACTTGGTAATGGATATGATATAAAAGCGATATTTGAAGAGGCAGAGAATGTCAGTGTACACGAATGTAAGGATGGAGTGTGTACATTTAAGAAAGAATACAGACCAGTTAAGAAGGCAATTCTGTTTGGCGGCGGCATAGGTATTCCACCAATGCTTGAGCTTGCAAAGCAGCTTGAATGTGATACAGAGGCTGTATTGGGCTACAGGGATGGACAGCTTTTCTTAAAGTCAGAGTTTGATGAATATTCACACGTAACAGTTGCAACAGAAGATGGAAGTGTAGGAACTAAGGGCAATGTTCTTGATGCGGTAAGACAGAATAATATTACTGGAGATATAATATTTGCATGTGGTCCAACACCAATGCTTCGTGCTATTAAAGAGTATGCTTTAAGCAATAACATCCCTTGCTATGTATCACTTGAAGAAAAGATGGCGTGTGGAATAGGTGCGTGTCTTGCGTGTGTATGTAAGTCAACAGAAAAGGATGAGCATTCACAGGTTAATAATAAGAGAGTATGTAAAGAAGGACCAGTATTTAATGTTAAGGAGGTAGAATTATAATGGCAGCTAAAGTTAATCAGCTTAACCCTGCTGATGTTAATATGAAGGTGAATATTGCAGGCGTAGAATTCAACAATCCTGTAACAGTAGCCTCAGGAACATTTGGCTCTGGTATGGAATATTGTGAATATGTGGATTTAAACAGGCTTGGAGCTGTTACAACCAAGGGCGTAGCGAATGTGCCATGGCCAGGTAATCCTACACCAAGAATTGCAGAGACATATGGCGGCATGATAAATGCTATCGGACTTCAGAATCCGGGACTTGATACATTTGTTAAAAGAGATATACCATTTCTTAAGCAGTATGATACTCGTATAATTGTAAATGTTTGTGGAAAAACAGAAGAGGATTATGTCGATGCTGTTGAAAAGTTAGGTGAGCAGCCAGTAGATATGTTAGAAATCAATATATCATGCCCTAATGTCAAGGAGGGCGGCATAGCCTTTGGACAGGTTCCTGCTATGGCAGAGCGTATAACAAAGGCAGTAAAGAAGGTTGCAAAGCAGCCGGTTATTATGAAATTAAGTCCTAACGTTACAGATATTACAGAAATGGCAAAGGCAGTAGAAGCTGGTGGAGCTGATGCTGTGTCTCTTATTAATACTATAACAGGCATGAAGATAGATATTAACAGAAGAACATTTGCGGTAGCAAACAAGACAGGAGGACTTTCAGGTCCAGCTATCAAGCCGGTTGCAGTAAGAATGGTATATCAGACAGCTAATGCAGTAAAGCTTCCAATCATAGGCATGGGTGGAATCGCCAGCGCAGAGGATGCACTCGAATTCCTTATGGCTGGTGCAACTATGGTTTCAGTTGGTACAGCTAACTTTAATGATCCTATGACTACTATAAAGGTTATTGATGGAATAAAAGATTACTGTGCACGCAATGGAATTGCAGATGTTAAAGAGCTGATAGGCTGTGTCAGATAATATTATAGCTAAAAGCTATAACGTATAATAAATATTAGGAATAATATTTACTATTGACCTACTAGGTTAAAGTGTGTATTATAATGTCAACGACGAAATAACATATCACAATGATATGTAAATAACAACTGACAACTAATATTTATTATATGGAGGATATCATTATGGCAAAAAAACATTATGAAGACAGAAATCTTAAGTTTGAAACATTACAGTTACATGTAGGACAGGAACAGCCTGATCCAGTTACAGATGCAAGAGCAGTTCCAATCTATCTTACATCATCATATGTATTCCATAACAGCCAGCATGCAGCAGACAGATTCGGCCTTAAGGATGCAGGTAACATCTATGGACGTCTTACTAATCCAACAGAGGACGTATTTGAAAAGAGAATCGCAGCACTTGAGGGTGGTGTGGCAGCACTTGCAGTTGGTTCAGGAGCAGCAGCACTTGCATATGCTTTCCAGGCACTTGCACATGCAGGCGACCACATTGTAGCAGCTAAGAATATTTATGGTGGAACATACAACCTTTTAGCACATACACTTCCAGATTATGGAATTGAAGCTACATTCGTAGATCCATTTGATTATGATGCTATTGAAGCTGCTATCAGACCTAACACAAAGGCAGTACAGATTGAAACACTTGGCAATCCTAACTCAGAGGTAGTTGATATAGAAAGAATAGCCAAGATTGCACATGCACATAATATTCCACTTGTAGTTGATAATACATTTGCAACACCTTATCTTGTAAGACCTATCGAATATGGTGCTGATATCGTAGTTCATTCAGCAACTAAGTTCATAGGCGGACATGGTACAACACTTGGTGGTGTAATCGTGGATAGTGGTAAGTTTGACTGGGTTGCAGCAGCGGATAAGTTCCCATGGTTAGTAGAGCCAAATGTATCATATCATGGTGTTAGTTTTGCTAAGGATACAGCTCCAGCAGCATTTGTTACATATATCAGAGCAATCCTGCTTCGTGATACAGGTGCAACTATTTCACCTATACATTCTTTCATCTTCCTTCAGGGACTTGAAACATTATCACTTCGTGTAGAAAGACACGTTGAGAATGCATTGAAAGTAGTTCAGTACTTAAAAGACCAGCCATTAGTAGAAAAGGTTAACCATCCATCTATCTCGACTAATGCAAAGCAGCAGGAGCTTTACAAGAAGTACTTCCCTAATGGTGGTGGTTCTATCTTCACATTTGAAATCAAGGGTGGAGCAGCAGAAGCACAGAAGTTCATTGATAATCTTGAATTATTCTCACTTCTTGCAAATGTAGCCGATGTTAAGTCACTTGCTATACATCCAGCAAGCACAACACATTCAGAGTGCAACGAAGCAGAGCTTCTTGACCAGGGAATCAAGCCTAACACAATCAGACTCTCAATCGGTACAGAGAATATTGACGATATCATTGAGGATCTTGATGAAGCATTTAAGGCTATTCAGGAATAATTAATAAGAATATGGTTTTATGCCGGCCATATATGATATTTCTTCTAGTAAATAGCAGTATACACGGATATTATGCTATGTGATAATCGAAAGATTGTACATGACATATATCCGTGTTTTATTAATGTCTGAAATAATAGAAAAGTGTTGAAACTTTATCATTTAAGTGATACATTTTATATAGAGTTTTACAAACAGATACGAAGGGAGATTTTATAATGATTTACGCATCACTTAATGCAAAAGAAGGAAATTATCAGTATCCAGCAGCAATAAAGACAGCACTTGACTTTCTTGCTAAGCCAGAAACAGCAGAGCTTCCAGTAGGAAGATACGAGCTTGATGGAGATAACATTTTCGTACTTATCCAGGATCAGACAACAGCTCCAGTAGAGAATAAGAGAGCAGAAAGCCATAGAAATTATATTGATATCCAGTATCTTTTCACAGGAAAGGAAGTACAGGGCTATGCACCACTTCTTCCAGGTGTAACAGGTGAAGAACCAGCAGGTAAGGATAATATTTTCTATGCAGATGTAGAGAATGAGCAGTTCATAACATTACATCCAGGTGAATTCACAGTATACTTTACTAATGATATTCATCGTCCTAACTGCACAATGGATGAACCAGTTAACATTCATAAGGCAGTTGTTAAGATTAAGGAAAGCCTTATAAAGTAATCAGTTTAAGAATGGTTTATTAGAAACTATTAAAAAGTAAATTAAATTAGTGGATGACAGAAATAGTTTTTATCATCCACTAATTTTTATTAATCTTTATACTCAATGCCAAAATAATCAAGATAAGTCTTAAATCTATCCTGAGCGGTAAGACAGGTATCAACTAAATATCCCTGTTCGTTTTTCCATTCCTTTAATCCACGGTAATAAAATTCCTTTATATCATCTTCTATAATAAATGGAGTTATGCCATTGCGAAGGCATTCCTTAAACATAATTAATCTGCCAACACGACCATTGCCATCTTGAAATGGGTGTATTTTTTCGAATTCATAATGAAATTCGATTATTTCTTTTAGAGATTTTTGCTTTATATTATTATAACTTTTAAGTAAAGCCTTTAATTCTTTGCATACATTTTCAGGCTTTGTAGTTGGCATGCCACCGACTTCATTTTCAATCCTTTTGTAATCACCGACAGCAAACCAGGATTTCCTGCTATCAGAAGTACCTGACTTTAATATCAGATGAAGCTGCTTGATAAGAGATTCACTTAGAGGATAGTTGGCTAAATCAATGATTAAGTCAATACACTTAAAATGATTAGCGGTTTCAACTATATCGTCAACATTGATGGTTTCATTCTGTATGCCTATTGTATTAGTTTCAAAAATATATCTTGTCTGGTCATGTGAAAGCTGGCTGCCTTCGATGTGATTGGAGTTATAAGTTAAATCAATTTGAATTTTATGGTATATTCCACCGGAAATTCCGGATTCTTTTTCAATAGTAAGACGGGTAAGTAAATCTCTGGGTATCATTGCGTTTCTTTTCTTTCTGACTGGTTTAACTGCATTTTTGGGTATTTTCCATGATTTACCGTCAATAATAGCGCCGGGTATCTTTCCATGTGAACAATAATTTCGTACACTTCTTTCGGAAATTTTCCATTTCTCTGCAGTTTCTTTGACATTTAGATACATTGTATTCACCTCCATCATAATTATTAACAGGAATTATTATATCATTACCGGCAAAATATCTCAACTTTTCATGCCATGAATATGCGGGATATTTTGCCGATAAGAATTATAATTGCCGGTAAATTAATATTTTATTCAAGTGAAGTTTGTTGATAAATGGATCGATAAATGGGTGATAGATGTAATCAAACAAATGTTAGATTACAATAAATAATGTTATACTTGACAAACAATATATACGCGTGATATACAATAATAAACTCTTTGCACTGCATATAAATCTACAGTACAAACTGAGCAGACCGGGATTATATGATATCTTATGCCTGTTATGTGAAAATAAGATTAAATCACATGATAATATAAAAGTATAATCCAGGAGTCGGGTCACACGCGTGACAGTGGAATCTTTTCTATCCACGGGACAGTAGTTGCTAATACTGATTCGTGGGTGTTTTTATATCTTTATTATTATATGTATTTCGCATACAACTCCCACATATCTTAGTGTTATAGGGTTACATAGATATAACATATATGAATATATTAATACTGATGTTTGTATTTATATTTATACATGCGAAGTCGGATAAGTCTTATTAACAGGAGGAATGAAACAATGGAAAAGAAAAAAAATGTATCAGGAAGTATCCAGGCTACATCTGACATACATAACGGAATTGTCGCTGAGGATGAATTCCAGAGAGTAGCTAATAAGGTATCCTTCGTAACAATTATTGGTAATATACTGCTGTCAGTTATGAAGCTTATAGCTGGTTTTATAGCACATTCCAATGCGATGATAAGTGATGCCATACACTCGGCATCTGATGTTTTTAGTACATTTGTCGTTATTATTGGAATAAAACTTGCTTCAAAGAAAGCAGATAAGGAACACCCTTATGGACATGAAAGACTAGAGTGTGTTGCTGCAATCGTGCTTTCCATGGTATTGTTTATAACAGGCTTTGGAATAGGAGCTGCAGCACTTAAAAATATAACCAGCGGAGATTATAACAACATAGTAGTTCCAGGTGTTCTTGCGCTTGTTGCAGCTATTGTATCAATAGTAAGTAAGGAAGCTATGTACTGGTATACAAGATACAACGCCAAAAAGATAGATTCAAGTGCGCTTATGGCGGATGCATGGCATCATCGTTCAGATGCCTTTTCATCAATAGGAGCGCTCATAGGTATTGCTGGTGCAAGATTAGGATTTCCTATTATGGACTCAATCGCCAGTCTGATAATATTCGTATTTATCATAAAGGCAGCCTATGACATATTCAAGGATGCTATAGATAAGATGGTGGATCACGCATGTGATGATGCTACAGTCAGCCAGATACGGGAATGTGTTATGAAGCATGAGGATGTATTAGGAATCGACATGCTCCAGACCCGTATATTCGGTAACAAGATATATGTGGATTTAGAGATAGAAACAGATGGCTCGTATACACTTAGCAAGGCACATACAATAGCCGAAACGGTGCATGATGACATAGAGAAGAGCTTTCCTAAGGTAAAGCATATAATGGTGCATGTGAATCCAGCGGATGTGTAAATGCTTAAGCAATTAGTTCTTGAGCGTAGGATATATATGCGTATATAATACTTTAATTATATATTTTTTTATAGCAGTAAAGCAAAGGCACTTTGTATTGTATTGATACAGGCGTACTTTGCTTTTTTATGTATAATAGGGGTAAAGCGTATTAGCAGCTGATACAATTTGCAAAAAAAGAATAGAAATGAGGAATCAATATGAATGAAAGATTAAATGAAATTCTTAAAGCTCATACTAAGGAGTTTGAGGAAGTAAGTGATGCAATCTGGGAGCATCCTGAAACGAGATATCAGGAATTCCAGTCTTCCAGGATACAAATAGAGTTTCTTAAGGAAAGAGGCTTTAGGTTAACTGAGGAAATAGCTGGAATTAAGACAGCATTTGTTGCAGAAGCAGGAGAAGGAAAGCCTGTTATTGCATTCTTAGGAGAATTCGATGCACTTCCTGGACTAAGCCAGTATGCAGACTGCCCGTATGAGAATGCCATAGAAGAGGGCAAAGCAGGACATGGATGTGGACATAATCTCCTAGGCACAGGTGCTATGGAGGCTGCCTGTGTTATAAAGCAATATATAGAAGAGAACAATATAAAGGCTACTGTACGTTATTATGGATGTCCTGCTGAGGAGAGTGGTGCAGGAAAGGCATTTATGGTAAGAGAAGGCTGTTTTGATGATGTTGATTTTGCTTATGCATGGCACCCAATGTTTGAAACAGGAATTATGAATAAAACACTTGCTAATGTCAGGGTTATATATGACTTTACAGGAAAAAGTTCACACGCAGCAGCTTGTCCTGAGGATGGAAGGAGTGCTCTTGATGCCTGCGAGCTTATGAATGTGGGAGTCAATTATTTAAGAGAGCATGTTAAAACGGACAGCCGAATGCATTATGCATATCTTAATGCAGGTGGAAGTGCACCTAATATAGTTCCACATAAGGCAACGCTTTTATATGCATTACGTGCTCCCAAGGCATCGTATGTTAAGGAGCTTATAGAAAGAGTATCGGACGTGGCAAGAGGGGCAGCACTTATGACAGGAACGAAGGTCGATATAAAAGTTGTCAGCGCATATGCAGATTTTCTTTCAGTTCCGGCAATGGATATGGTTATGGAGGACAGCATAATAGATAGTCCTTTAGTAGAATACACAGATGAGGAATATAAATATGCAAGCCAGTTTAATTCTAGGGAATATGATTTAAAAGATAATATAGATGCTTCATATGAAAAAGGAAAGAAAAGTATTCCAATAGGAAGTACTGATGTTGCAGATGTAAGCTGGATAGCTCCTACGGGCTCCATAACAGTAACAACTATGGCAAAGGACAGCACTATGCATGGCTGGTCAGTAGTTGCACAGGGAAAAAGCAGCATAGCACATAAGGGTATGCACAGGGCAGCAGGTATCCTTGCACAGGCAGCATTAAAAGTAATAGAATCTCCTGAACTGCAGAAGAAGATAAAAGAAGACTTTAATAAGTCAAAGGCTGGTGAAGAATATGAATCATTACTTCCAGCTAATGTAAAGCCAGGAGATTTTTAATATGATAATATTCTCTTGACAAAGCTGTGCATATACTGTATATATTAACATATACAGTATATGCACAGCTTTATAAACTACCAAAAAGACAGGGGGAACGCTACATGTTAGAAGTCAGTAATCTTAATAAAATAAATGCCGACAGCAATTCATACCTTCTTGATAATATGACATTCCACATTCCAAAAGGACATATATGTGGGTTGATTGGCGAAAACGGAGCTGGTAAAACAACACTTATGCGTACACTTATGGGACTTTACAGTTCATCCGGAAGTATAGTGATAGACGGCTGTGATATGCGGCTTAATGAGGCAGCAGCCAAGGAAAGGCTTGGAATAGTATTTGCGGATGACGGCTTTTTTGACGGAAATATGAGATTATCGCAGATAGGAAAGTTCTATGGACAGTTATATCATAGCTTCAATATGGAATTGTATCTTAACTATATTGAAGAATTCGGACTTGATAAAAAACAGAAATATAAGAAGCTTTCTAAGGGGATGAAAACAAGGACACAGTTAGCGTTTGCACTATCACATAATGCTAAGCTGTTTTTATTTGACGAACCGACTGCCGGGCTTGATAAGCATTTCAGGGAAAAGTTCCTTAAGATATGCACTGAGCTTGTAGCAGACGGGGAAAAAAGCATACTTATAGCGACACATATAACGGAAGAGCTTGACCGGATTGCCGATTATATTGCGTATATGCAGAAGGGGAGAATGTTATTTTATACAGAAAGCTATAAAATGTGTGAGCGTTTCAGGATTGTTACTGGTGAGAATTATAAGTGTAACCTTATACCGGATGAAGCGGTTGTATATAAGGAGAAGAACACTTACAGCACAAGTGCCATGGTAGTTAATTCAAAGTGGTACAGAATAGAAGATGGATTGGAAAAACATATACCTGATATCAGGGAGTTTATGTATTATTTTGTAAAAGGAGGGGAGAAAAATGCCGAAGTTATTGCAGAAAAATATCTTAATAAGTAGTTTTGTTTCGCTTATTATTTCGTTAACTGCAGTAGTGTGCTGGTCGTTTTTTCAGGTCAGTAGTTACAAGTATATATATGCCTTGAATTTGTTTTTAGTTGTGATGTGTAAGCCGGAGATTGCAGCAGGATTAAGTGTATTTGTGCTTCCTGATTATATGTATATTGCGCCGTATACCAAAGAACAGAGAAAAGAACTTATAAGGAAGGGACAGAGGTATAAGTTTTTTGCTATGTATATGTGGTTAATTATTATTTTGGTATTACCATTTGGATACATAGAATATATGCGGGGAAATATATCTTCGGTCATAGTGTGTTTAAGTGAAGTTATATTATCAGCAAGTCTGCTGTATAGCAATACATTTTCAATATACATAGTTAAAAATAGTGTGTATAGATACTGGTCAACAGTTGGTTTAAAGCTTGTTATGATATTAATGTTTATTGGGGCTGTACAGACAGATAAGACAGCAGGTACAGAGAGCGTTAATATAATTATTGTCTTATTGGTTTTAATAAGTTCTGTGATTCTTATTCTGGTATGCAGGATAAAGTATCAGGATAGAATGTTTAGCAGTATGGCAGATTACGAATATGTCAAAGAGAAGCTGCCTGTGTATTCATGGAATACACAGGCAGATGAAGGAAAAGTACACTTATAGCGGCATATAAAGCGTAAGAACTAGACAGTATTGCTGCGTATATTAAAAAATATAATAGAGGTTATATATGAAAATAGTTATTTCAAATACAGTAAATATGCCAATATATGAACAGATTGTCAATCAGATAAGGGATGCAGTGATAAATGGTGAGCTTAAGGCTGGGGAAGGCATGCCGTCCATAAGAGTGCTTGCAAAAGAGCTTGCTGTAAGTGTTATTACAACAAAGCGTGCCTACGAGGAGCTGGAAAAGGAAGGCGTTATTGAGTCTGTTCCCGGAAGGGGATTTTATGTATGCGAGCAGAAAAATGACCATTTAAGAGAAAAACAGATGATGAATATAGAAAAACGTATGTCAGATATTTTAGAGGAATGTGTCAATGCGGGCATGACCTTGGAGGATGTGATTGATATGGTTCGTGTGCTGGGGGAAAAGTGATGGAAGAAATTATAATAAGAATTGAAAATGCAGCGTTAAAGTTAGGAAAGTTTTCTATAAAGCCGGCAATTATAAATATTCCTAAAGGCTATATCGTGGGCATACAGGGAGATAACGGAGCAGGTAAATCAACAATGCTTCGTATGCTTCTTGGGATGTATGATAAAATGCAGGGAAATATTTACATAGATGGCATTGATGTGGTAAAGAACAGAACACAGATAAAAAATATAACAGGCATTGTTTCGCAGGAGAGAACATTTTTTATGGAAGAGGATGCATATGAAAATGAAAGGCTGTATGCACCATTTTATAAAAACTGGAACAGCGATGAATATCGTAAAATGCTTAAAAATCTGAATATTAATTCAGGCAGAAGCTTAGGAAATCTGTCAACAGGAGAAATGCTTAAGTATCAGCTTGCATTTGCAGTAGCATATAGACCGCAGGTGTTATTACTGGATGAGCCGACTGCCAATCTTGACCCTGTATTCAGAGATGATTTTCTAAAGATATTACAGGAATTCATAGCTGAATATGATATGACTATTCTTATGGCAACACATCTTGATGAAGACATTTCCAAGATAGCTGATTATATTATGGATGTGGAAGAGGGGAGATATTCACTTAGGGAAGCTATATAGAATGATGCAGATATGTGTCATGTAGAATATGCAAAAAATGGCAAAAAGAAACTGTAAAAAATAAGCGCAGAAAAGAGGGAGTATATGGACACAGGTATAAAAATGCTGTTAAAAGCAGAACGGGAAAACTGGAAAAAACGTATGGTAAAAGAAACAAAAGGAACATATATAGCTATTTATCTTATTTTGATTTTTAGTGTATTTATGTCAGCTATGTTTGGTTTTAAGTATGATTATTCATCAGACGATAAGAGGGTTATTATTTCGTTGACAGTATTTATATTTGTTTTATATCAGGGCGTGACTGCATATGTTTCATATGTGAGAGAAAACGGAAGGAGCGTTAATATATTTGAAAAATACAGGTACATACCTGTGGATATATCAGTGTTAAGGCGTGTAAAGCTTATATTAACAGCACGTATAGTAGCCCCCTTCGTTATAACAGGGCAGATGGCAGCTATATTTATAAGAGTAATAGATCCGGATAATCAAGGTGGAAGCCTGATAGATATAAGTGTCTTTATGCCTTTGATTATAGGCTGCCTGTTTATATTAGAAAAGTTTATTGAATACAGAGTATTAAGCAGGAAGGCAGCATTGCAATAATTACGTGCAATAATTAAGTTAAAAGATAAATAATACATTTTTGTATCGTCAGTCAGTTTATGGCTGGCGATATTTTTTTTGCAGCTTATATCAATTTACGAATACTTTACACAGATTTCCCATGCACATGGTATTACATTTTACATACCGTTGTTATTCTGTTAACTGTCAATGAGGTACAGGTAAAGTTGATAACGGATGGTACGTAACACCTGTTATGGCTTAAGTCTTGTAATCAGTTGATAAAAACAATAGTTTGAAAAACAGACTGTAAAGCTGATTAGATATAAGAAATCAGATACGGATTAGAAATTGAAAAAATCAGACATAAGCAGTCAGAAGGCAGTCAGAAGGAAAAGTGAGGATGATTATGAGAAAATTTAATTGGAAAAAGAGTGTAGCTATTGCGCTAAGTACAGTATGTATGGTAGGAGCATTAGCAGGCTGTGGAAGCAGCAGTTCAGATAATGGAAATGACAGCGCAAAGGCAGAAAAGCTTAACGGAAGTATAACAGCAGCAGGTTCTTCAGCACTTAAGCCACTTGTAGATGATGCAGCAGATCTTTTTAATGAAAAATATCCAGATGTAAATATCACAATTGATGCAGGTGGATCTGGTGAAGGTCTTAAGCAGGTTTCAGAAGGAACAGTTAATATTGGTAACTCAGATGTAGAAGCTGCAGAAAAGCTTGATGCAACAAAGGCTTCAGCACTTGTAGACCATAAGGTATGTGTTGTAACTATGGCACCTATCGTAAACAAGGATGTAACAGCAAGCGGTGTTAAGAATCTTACAAAGGCACAGCTTACAGATATTTTTACAGGTAAGATTACTAACTGGAAGGAAGTTGGTGGTGCTGATGAAGCAATCGTACTTATTACACGTCCAGAATCTTCAGGTACAAGAGCAACATTTAAGAAGTACGCACTTGACGGTGCAGGCGAAGCATCTAACAAGTCTATAGAAACAGATGATTCAGGTGTCCTTTTACAGAATGTAAAGACAACAAAGGGCGCAATCGGATATGTAGCTTTATCATATCTTGTAAGCAATCCTGGTGTTGATACCGTATCAATTGATGGTGTAGAGCCTACACTTGAGAATACATACGCTGGAAAGTATCCGGTATGGACATATGAGCATATGTATACAAAGGGCAATGCTGATGAAGTATCTCAGAAGTTCCTTGATTACATTATGTCAGATGAATATGGTAAGAAAATGGAAGCCTTAGGATACGGCGTATCTTCTAAGATGACAGTTAAGGAACACTAATCATAAATATTAATTAACTTGTAAAATATATATGTTGATGACCAGATAGTAATGCAGTTAGCAGTGTAGTTAGCAATGTAGTCAGCAATGATACTGCATAAGAAATTATAAAAAGGCGGGCACGATAATATCTGTGGTGCCTGCCTATATTCGTGATATAGCAGACATTAGAATGGAGAATGTATGAACAGTAAGAGAGGTATGTTTACCAGGGAATATCTGTGGCGGAGTATAGTTACAATGTGTGGCTTGTTCGTTATAGTTATTACATTGGGAATAGGTGGATTCCTTGTATACAAGGGCTCTGGAACGTTTTTAAAGTTCCATCATTCAATAGGAGAATTTCTTTTCTCATCAGACTGGGCACCGGTTGATAATATGGAAGGTGGAGGAAGCGTAGGTACACTTATATTTATAGTTGGTTCACTTAGTACATGTGGACTTGCATTGCTTATAGCAACACCATTTGCACTTGGCTCAGCTATATTTATGACAGAAATTGCTCCTAAGTTCGGTGAGAAATTCTATCGTCCTGTAATACAGATATTTGCAGGAATTCCATCAGTTGTATATGGATGGGTAGGACTTACAGTTTTAGTTCCTTTTATAAGGGATATATTTCATAGGCAGGTAGGACATTCGATACTTGCAGCAGGACTTGTGCTTGCAATAATGATATTTCCTACGATAACAAGCGTTGCAGCAGATGCAATAAGGGCAGTTCCTAAGGATTACAGGATGGGAGCCTATGGTATGGGCTCAACACGCTGGCAGACTATATACAAGATTGTACTACCAGCTTCAGCCTCAGGCATATTTTCAGGAATAATACTTGGTCTTGCCAGAGCTTTTGGTGAGGCACTTGCAGTAGCTATGGTTATAGGACAGACAACAGCACTTCCTGAAAGCATATTCTCTACAACTAAGTCACTTACAACAGAAATAACAGCCCAGATGGGTAATGCTATGGAAGGTGGAGAAACAAAGACTGCGTTGTGGACACTTGCTTTACTTCTGTTTCTCATATCATTATTATTCATATTCCTTATACATATATTATCAAGAAAGAAACCAGAGGATGCAGGAGCTAAGGCCGTCTCTAAAAAGAGTGCGTTAACATCGGCAAAGCAGGATTAAAGGAGCATATATTTATGAATAGAATTAAACGTGCAAAGGCACAAAACAGCATAATGACAGTCATATTCTACGCCATAGCAGTCTTCTTTTTTGTTCTTTTAGCTGCATTTGCAGGATATGTAATTATTAAGGGCTTTATCGGCGCAGATATATCTATGTTCAGATTTGCGCGAAGAGGAAGCATAGGAAACCAGTTGTTTAATACGTTGTATCTTGTATTTTTATCACTACTTATAACAGTTCCAATCGGAACCTTTGCAGGAATATATCTTGCTATGTACGCTAAGGGAGGAACTGTTACAAAGTTTATAAGAATATGTATAGAAACTCTTTCATCTCTTCCATCAATCGTAGTAGGACTTTTTGGATATCTTATATTCCTTGTTATTATGGGAATGGATAAGAGCCTCATGGCGGGAGCACTATCAGTATCAATAATAACGCTGCCACTTATAACAACTACAACAGAGGATGCTATTAAGGGACTTCCAAAGGGTTACTTCGAAGCTGGTATGGGACTGGGTTCAACACGCTGGCAGGCTATATTCCATGTATTATTACCAGCCTGTCTTCCAAGAATCATGACCGGTGTTATTCTTGCAGCAGGACGTGGCTTTGGTGAGGCTGCGGTACTTCTGTATACAACAGGCTCAGGCACGAATATAAGATGGTCTAACTGGGACCTTTCATCTTCTACGTGTCCTCTTAATCCTTTTCGTTCTGCAGAAACACTTTCCTTACAGATATGGGATCTGCAGGTAAACGGACAAGACCAGAATCTTGCGAATCTTGCATCAGCAGTACTTCTTATACTTGTGCTTGCATTCAGTATTGGTGCCAATATATTAAGCAATAAGATTAATAAGAAGAATGCCGGAGAGAAGGCATAAAGCAGCTTATGGAATATTTTAAAGAAAGATTAAAATATAAAGCAGATGCAATATTTTTGGAAGGTCTGAAAAGGTATATACGATATATACACAACTTTAAATATAGAAATGAGGAATATATATGGATAATATAGTTAATAGTTCGGGAACATTTACAGAAGACAGCGGAGCTGGTAATAAGTTTGAGATTAGTCACCTTAATCTTCACTATGGGGCTTTTCATGCATTAAAAGACATTAATATGAATATTAAGAAGAATCAGATAACTGCATTTATAGGTCCTTCTGGATGTGGTAAGTCAACATTTTTAAAGACACTTAACAGAATGAATGATCTTGTTGATAATGTGACTATAGATGGAGATGTACGTCTTGATGGAAAGAATATATTCACAGATATGGATGATATAACATTAAGACACAGAGTTGGAATGGTATTCCAGCAGCCTAATCCTTTTCCTAAGAGCGTGTATGATAATATAGCATATGGTCCAAGACTGTTTGGAGTACATAAGAAAGCAGATCTTGATATAATTGTTGAGAGAGCCTTAAAGCAGGCTGCTATATGGGATGAGGTAAAAGACAGATTAAAGAAATCAGCGCTTGGTTTATCAGGTGGACAGCAGCAGAGATTGTGCATTGCCAGAACACTTGCGGTAGAACCAGAAGTAATTCTTATGGATGAACCTACCTCAGCACTTGATCCTATATCGACATCAAGAATAGAGGACCTGGCAATAGAACTTAAGGATAAGTATACCATTGTAATGGTTACTCATAATATGCAGCAGGCAACTAGAATATCTGATAATACAGCGTTCTTCCTGTTAGGAGAAATGATTGAATATGGAAATACAGAGCAGCTATTCTCAATGCCAAAGAACAAGAAAACAGAGGATTATATAACAGGACGTTTTGGCTGATATTTCATATTTTTGTCACTTGTTATTAGTATAGTATGGAAGTATAATGAGCATAAATAAGGCATAAAACAGTTAATACTAATTAAGAAGGGCAAAGGTTATAGATATATGAAATATGTAAAGTTTGATATGCACTGTCATACGGCTGAGGGTTCAGTAGATGCAAAGGTTAATATAGAAGATTACATTGAGATATTAAGAAGTAAGGGCTTCGGTGGAATGCTTGTAACAGACCATGACTCATATGGTGGTTATGAAGCATATGTGAATTCGGGAAAGAAGTATGATGATTTCGTTGTTTTAAGAGGTATAGAGTATGATAGTCTTGAATTCGGACATTTTATAGTTATACTTCCATCAGATACCCCTGATGAGGTGTATGAGTTATTAAGATATAAAGGTTTAACTCTTGATAAGCTCATCTATATAGTTCATTGCAGCGATGGAATATTAGGTCCGGCACATCCTTATGGAGAACCTTTTATGAGCTTTGCTTCTACTATGTATTGGAATCAGCCAAAGCAGATTGCACATATGGTACATTTTGATTTCGTTGAAGGTTATAATGCCTGTGAAAGTAATAAAAGCAACAGATATGCCAGAAGATTTGCAAGCGACTGCAAAGTACCACTTACAGCAGGTAGTGATGCACATGGCAGTGATTGTGTAGGTCTTGGATATGCACTGCTCCCTGAAACAATAAGGACTGTTGATGACCTGATTGTATATTACAAAGAGGAGAATCATCCTAAGGTTGGTGGTACAAGATATGGACATACAACCAAGGACAGGATAGGTTCATTTAACAAGGTTCTTGTATACATGTTCTATCTGTATAATAAGGTTGGTGCTATGTTTAAGTATCCTAAGAGAGCCAAGGCTTTCAGGAATGCGTTAAGAGCACTTAACAGAAGATACATAATATTCAGGGACAGGAACTGAATGTCTGTTTATTTACACACAGCATATTATACTGGCAGCAGGCTGTTGGTATATTGAACATTTAACCTTCACTATGTACATAGCTGTATTATAGTGGAGGTATTTTTGTATACAGAAATATATGTGATTTGTGCTTTGCACAAACTTGAGATGCGCTGAGAAACAGCGCAAGAATGGAGGATTAATATGAGAAATAGATTTGACAGACAGTTAGTACAGCTTAATGATGAGCTTATAGAAATGGGTGGAATGATAGAAAAGGCAATAGCAGATACAGTAAAGGCACTTGTGAATCAGGATACAGAGCTTGCTAAGGTTGTCATAGATTATGATGAAGAGATAGACCATCAGGAAAGAGAGATTGAACAGTTGTGTCTTAAGCTGCTTTTACAGCAGCAGCCGGTTGCAAGAGATTTAAGACTTATATCCTCAGCACTCAAGATGATCACAGATATGGAGAGAATAGGTGACCATGCTTCTGATATTTCAGAGATTACTCTTGAGCTTTCCAATCAGTCTTATATCAAGAAGCTTGATCACATTCAGCAGATGGCTAAGGAAACTATGTATATGCTTGTGCAGAGTGTAGATGCATTTGTTAATAAGGATATGGATAAGGCAAAGGAAGTTATAGCACATGATGATATAGTAGATGAGCTATTTGGCAGGGTAAAGAGGGAGCTTATAAACATGATACACGAGAATGCGGAGGTTGGTGAGCAGGCATCTGATCTTCTTATGGCTGCAAAGTATTTCGAGAGAATAGGCGATCACGCTACCAATATATCAGAATGGGTTATATTCTCAATAACAGGTGAACATCCAGACGATAAATAAACCGAAATAAATTGAGAATATAAAACTACAATAATTTAATGGTAATAATTTAATGGTAATAATTTAGTGGTAATAATTTTATGATAAGAATTTACACAGAATTTACATAAGGTTCATATAACATTTATATACGTGAATTACACTCCAAAATGTAAAGAATAAATGAAGTTAGATTAAACAGACAAAGATTTGGAGGAAATATGGACATATTTGGTGTATTATCATTAATAGGTGGATTAGCAATATTCCTGTATGGAATGGACCTGTTAGGTGAAGGATTAACTGGTGCCTCAGGTGGAAAACTTGAAAAAATACTGGAAAAGCTTACATCCAGCCCGATAAAGGCGGTACTTCTTGGAGCTGGCGTAACAGCAGTAATACAGTCATCATCAGCCACAACAGTTATGGTTGTAGGCTTTGTTAATTCAGGTATTATGAAGCTTAGCCAGGCAGTTGGCGTAATAATGGGTGCTAATATAGGTACGACTATAACATCCTGGATACTTAGTCTTACAGGTATTGAAAGCAGTAATATATTCATAAGCCTGTTAAAGCCAACCTCATTTTCGCCAGTTCTTGCTGCAGTTGGCATAATATTTCTGATGTTTTTAAAGAAGGACAGCTTAAAGAATCCAGGAAAGATAATGATAGGCTTTGCACTTCTTATGTACGGCATGGATGCTATGAGCTCATCAGTTGCACCACTTGCCGAGGTGCCACAGTTTGCATCAATACTTACAGCATTTTCTAATCCGGTGCTTGGAATGCTTGCAGGTATGCTGTTTACAGCTATTATTCAGAGTTCATCAGCATCAGTAGGTATACTTCAGGCATTATGCTCAACAGGTATATTAAGCTATGCAACAGCTCTTCCTATTATTATGGGACAGAACATAGGTACCTGTGTTACAGCTTTGCTTTCAAGTATTGGAGCAACTAAGAATGGTAAGAGAGCTGCTATTATTCATCTGTACTTTAATGTGATTGGTACTGTTACATTTATGATAGTATTCTATGCTTTAAATGCAGTAATACACTTTTCATTCTTAAACCTGACAGCACAGGAATTCGGAATAGCAGTAATACATACCACATTTAACATAATAACAACAGCATATCTGCTTCCTTTAAGAAAGGTGCTTGAGAAGCTGGCATATGCTACTATTAAGCTTGATGATGATGAAAAAAGAATCATGGATAGAAGAAGTGAAAATGAATTCGCATTGCTTGATGACAGATTCTTAGAGGCACCAAGTCTTGCTGTAGAGCATTGCAAACAGGTTATCAATAAGATGGCAGATATATCGCGTGAGTCTTTATTCATATCTATGTCGCTTATAGGCGGGTATGATGAAGAACAGGCACTTCGAGTAGGAGAACTTGAAACAAGGGCAGATAAATATGAGGATGCACTTGGAACATATATAATGAAGATAAGTACGAAGAATCTAAAAAAAGAGGATTCAGAAATGCTTAATGTTATGTTACATTGTATAGGAGATTTCGAAAGAATATCAGATCATGCATGTAATATATGTGATTCAGCAAGAGAGTTGCAGCAAAAGAATATGCAGTTTTCACCTAAGGCAGAGACTGAGCTTGATATATTAAGTTCAGCAGTGAGAGAAGCGGTAGATATATCCTTTGATGCGTTTAAGAGTAATAGTAAAAATGAGGCAGATAAGGTTGAACCTTTAGAAGAGCTTATAGAGACTCTTGCAGTAGAACTAAAGGCAAGACATATAAGAAGGCTTCGTGAGGGTAAGTGTACTATTGAGCTAGGGTTCGCACATTCAGATATTCTTAATAATCTGGAAAGGGTAGCAGACCATTGTTCTAATATTGCGGTGGATGTTATTCAGAGTGACCAGTTGGAATTCGATGCACATGAATATCTTGACGGAATAAAGAATAAAGATAATCAGCAGTTTGCAAGGGATTATAAGGCTTATAAGGAAAAATACAGACTGCCGGAAACACGCAGTTTTCAGTAGTAGTAGAGCCGTAAAGCTTATATACACTTACTATTAATCGTATAAGAACAGAAGGGAAGATGAATATGGCATACATATATGTAGTTGAGGATGACAATAATATAAGCGAAATTGAAGGCTTTGCGTTAAAGAATGCAGGGCATACAGTTATAGAGTGTGCCAGTGGAAAGGACTTCCATAAGCTGATGAGGGAACGTATTCCAGATCTCGTTCTTTTAGATATAATGCTTCCTGATGAAGATGGACTTGAAATTCTAAGAAAGCTAAGACAGGTTCCAGAAACCAGAAGAGTTCCTGTGATTATGGTTACAGCTAAAACAACAGAGATAGATAAGGTTAAAGGTCTTGATATGGGAGCGGATGACTATATAACAAAGCCGTTTGGAATTATGGAGCTTATATCAAGGGTAAAGGCAGTGCTTAGAAGAGCTGGTGGAACTGATGAAGAGAAGCTTATAGGAATAGGCCAGTTATTCATAGATGATGAGAAGCGTGTTGCTTATGTTGAAGATAGGCCAGTTGAACTTACATACAAGGAATATGAGCTTTTAAAGTATCTTGCTCTTAACAGGGGAATCGTGCTTACAAGAGATAATATCATGGACAGGATATGGAGTACAGATTATGAAGGAGAGTCAAGAACGCTGGATGTCCATATTAAGACATTAAGACACAAGCTTGGAGATGCTGGTAATTATATAAAGACAGTAAGAAATGTGGGCTATTTTATGGATGATGAGGCTCATTAAGCTTAAAAGGAGTTCTTATGAAGAAAAGAATTAACATACAATGTATGTTGCTCGCATTTGTCACTATTGTATCTGCAATGGCAATATCTACATTTGTATTTTACAACATATTAAAGCGTGAGGTTTTAGGCGATATGCGTAATTATGTTGATATATTTATTGGTGCAGATGCGTGGGGAATGGTAAGTGATCCGGACGATATCAATGAGCAGAAGGTAATAGAAAGCTATGATGGTAATCTCAGAGTTACATTTATTAATGCTGAGGGATATGCGGTTGTGGATAATCTTGTTGAAGTGACAGATATGGAGAATCACAATAAAAGACCAGAGGTTGTTGAAGCCAGAAGAAATGGCTATGGAAGTGATATAAGAAAGTCAGAAACCTTGCAGAAGAATTCATTTTATTATGCAGTGGAGCTTGATAACGGATATGTGTTAAGAGTTTCAAGAGAAGTAAGCAGTATGACAAGTATTATGATAAGTGCATTACCTGTAGCTGTGTTGTTATGTGTTATTCTTTTTGTGATAAGCTCTATAAGCTCACATCTGCTTACAAAGAGTATCGTAGAGCCGATAGAATTTCTGGCAGATAATATGGATGCATCAGATTCTATAAAGGTGTATAAGGAGCTGGTACCCTTTGTTAATACAATAAAGAAGCAGCATGAGGATATTATGCGTAATGCTGATATGCGTCAGGAATTCACAGCGAATGTTTCACACGAACTAAAAACACCACTTACATCAATATCTGGTTATTCTGAGCTTATAGAAAGTGGAATGGCTGGTGGTGATGATGCCAAGCGCTTTGCGACAGAAATACATAAGAGTTCACAGCGCCTGCTTACTCTTATTAATGATATTATCAAGATATCAGAGCTTGATGCAACATCCTCTGATGAAGCCTTTGAAAATGTTAATCTTTATGAAATAGCAAAATCAACAGTACAGATGCTGGAGCTGAGTGCCCAGAAAAATGGTGTAATAATGAATCTTTCAGGCAAAGATATAAGTATAATGGCTGACAGACAGATGATTGACGAGCTTATTTACAATCTATGCGACAATGCCATAAGATACAATAATCCTGGAGGAAGAGTCTGGGTATCTGTATATGAGCGGGAGGCTGAAGCTTATGCTGATGGTGGCGGAAGCGGTGTGAATAATGGTACTTATGGAAATAGCAGTAAAAGGGCAGTTGTCATTGAGGTCAAGGATAACGGAATAGGTATATCTAAGGAAAACCAGCAAAGAATATTTGAAAGATTTTACAGAGTTGATAAGAGCCGTTCAAAGCTTACCGGCGGAACAGGACTTGGACTTGCTATTGTTAAGCATATAGTTGCAAAGCATGATAATGCACATATAGAGCTTGATAGTGAGCTTGGAACGGGAACAACTATAAGAGTTGTATTTGAACAGTAGTGAGAAGAGAACTTATAACAAATCCATAATTAGCATAAACCAACAATAAATCCATAAGTATCGGTTGACTAATCCATAAGAAAGGATTAATCTTTTATATTAGCAGCTTGTATCCGGTATACCGAAAAGATGCTTTTAATGAACTATGGAGAGTGGATACGTTATGAGTATGAAAAAACTATTTGATATTGATAAACATAACCTTTTGTTTCACAATAAAGCACTTTTTGCCTTACTTATACCAATCGTAGTAGAGCAGCTTCTTAACTCTTTTATGGGTATGGTTGATACTATGATGGTGAGTAATCTTGGAAGTCAGGCAATATCAGGAGTATCGCTGGTAGATTCGGTTAATAACCTTATAGTGCAGCTTTTTTCTGCAATGGCAACAGGAGCAGCGATTATATGCTCACATTATATTGGTATGAGAAATAAGGATGGAGCTAATAAGGCTGCAAGACAGGTTGTACTTACTGTTATGGTGATATCACTTGCAATAACCATACTTGGGCTTATATTCAGAAGACCGCTTCTTACTTTGATATTTGGACATGTTGAGCAGGAGGTTATGGATAATGCGGTGGATTATTTTTTGTTTACGGCACTTAGCTATCCATTTCTTGCACTTTTTTCAGCTGGCTCAGCAATATTCAGGTCTTGTGGTAACTCAAGATATCCTATGATGGTGTCAGTGATATCAAACGTGTTTAACATAGGTGGTAATGCGCTTCTGATGTTTGTGTTTAAGTTAGGAGTTTCTGGTGCAGCGATATCTACGCTTGTGTCAAGGGTGTTCTGTATGGTAGTTATATTTATAGCTTTGTCAAAGCCTAAGCTTGATATAGTTGTAAAGGATTATGCGGCTATAAGACCAGATTTTGGACTTATTAAGTCGATACTTGCAATAGGTGTGCCTTCAGGTATAGAGAACAGCATGTTCCAGTTCGGTAAGCTTGCTATACAGTCAACAGTGTCAACACTTGGAACAGCAGCCATAGCAGCACAGGCGATGACTAATATACTGGAAAATGTGAATGGTATATTCGGAATAGGAGTTGGAATGTGTCTTATGACAGTTGTAGGACAGACACTTGGTGCAGGCCGTAAGGAAGAGGCAAAGTACTATATTGTCAAGCTTGCAGGAATAGCAGAGCTTGGAATAATAGCATCGTGCCTGCTGGTTTATGCATTTGCTGGTCCTATTACAAGGCTTGGAGGAATGGAGACAGATAGTGCACGTATGTGTATAGAGATGGTTGGTGCAATAACAATAGTGAAGCCGCTTGTCTGGGTATTATCCTTTGTTCCGGCATATGGCATGAGAGCTGCAGGAGATGTGAGATTTTCAATGACAACCTCGATTATAACAATGTGGGGCTGCCGTGTTGCGCTAAGTATAGCACTTATACGAATATTTGGTATGGGACCTATGGGTGTGTGGTATGGTATGTTTGCAGACTGGACAATACGTGGAATAATATTTACAACAAGATTCTTTAGTGGAAGATGGGTAAAGAAGGTTATATAATACATCAGTAGGTATCAAAGGGGAACAGTAAATATATGTTTACTGTTCCCCCTTCATATTTAGAGAGAATGAGCTGTGGGTAAAACCATGGCTCTTTTTTTAAGAAAAAATATAAGACAGAGAAGATAAAAGTGGAAAGATTATAATAGAGCTAAAAACATACTTAAGCACTTATATAAAAATAGAATAGTTTTTTTATTAGAGAAAATGACAAGTGTATGTTCGTTTGTAGTATGTAAAATGATAATAAATTGTATAAAAGTAACAAAGAGATAAAACTTTTTCTTTAAAATATTGACAAAATTGCAAAAAAGATGTATTTTCAAGGCACTTAAACAAAAGACTTATATAAAAGTTATTAGCGTATTCGGTGTAGGGAACGAATATATTTCAGGGAGTAAGTATTCTTTTGTTTAAGATGGTATTTACATTTTATTGCAGACGTATATCAGTCAAGGCAGATAGGAGGAAGTATGTTAAGATTCAGAAAGGCTGCAGCATTGGGACTTGCAGCACTTATGACAGTCAGTTCACTCGGCACTTTGCAGACAGTGGGAGCATCAGGGCTGCCAACTACACAGGGACATGACAAGTATGTCAACAAGAATGTGTTTGATGTTATATCAAGTGACACATTTGGTACAAAGGAGCTGGAAAGCCCTTTATTTGATAAGACTAAGGGTTCAAGTGATATCACAGATTTACAGGTTCCTACGCTTGCATATGATGATACAAGTATAGGTCTTGTGTGGCAGAAGCCAGAAAAGTACGATAATGTAGCAGATTATAAAGTATACATAAATGGTGAGTCTGCCGGTACAGCAAGAGAAAACTACAAGGTAAACGCTGCATGGGCAGCAAAGTATATGGAATCATTCTATGATTACTATAATACACAGGGTAAGAGCGATGTTGAGATGGTTAATGTAGATATCCACGCATACAGAGCAACAGGACTTAAACCAGATACAGAGTATACATTTAAGGTAGTAGCTGTGGACAAGGATGGCAAGGAACTTGGAAGCGCTAAAGAGATAAAGCAAAGAACAACTAAAGCACCAGAGGTTGTTAATATCAAGGATTTCGGTGCAGTTGAAACAGAAGGCTACACATCTTACAATGATGAGATTAATGCAGTTGTAGAGAGTAACACAAAGGCTATCCAGGCAGCAATCGATGCATGTCCTGAGGGTGGAAAGGTTGTTATACCTGAAAACTCAGATGGAAAGGTTTTCGTCAGTGGTGCTGTATGGTTAAAGAGTGATATGACACTCGAGGTTAATGGTACATTATGGGCATCACCTAACAGTGACCATTTTGAGATAGGTTTTCTCATGTATCCATTCTACACAGATACAAGAGGCTGGGGACTTATCAATGCGATGACAGCAGATGAGTCTAATCCTATAAAGAACGTAAGAGTAACAGGAACAGGTACTCTTTATGGTAACGGCTGGAAGTATGGTGCCGGTTCAACTATATACGAAGATGGTTATACATCTAACAAGGGTAAGAATACTCAGGCTGGTGATCCAACAGACACTGAAAACTGGGGTCTTCCAAGATATGTTGGAGGCGGTAATGTAAACGTATTCTATCAGGGTATCCAGTCAAAGGATTCAGCATATAAGTACCTTAAGAATACAGGTAAATATGATGAAGCCAAGCTTAATGCAATATTTAGTGCAAAGACAGCAGATGAAGCAAAAAAAGCAACAGAAGGAGTATCAGGACAAGACCTTAAGTTTGCTTATGCAACACGTTCAAGTCTTCTTATTATGAGAAACTGTGAAAATGTTTATGTTGGTGATATCTCTATCGAGAATCCATCAAACCATTCAGTTAATATTCTTGATTCAAGAAATATAGCAACAACTAATGTAAAGGTATTCTCATATGATGGTAACAACGGTGACGGTCTTGGATATGGCTGTTCACAGAATGTAATCTGCTGGGGTAACTTTACAGATACAGGTGATGATAACTTAGGTTTTGGTTCGTCAGTAGGTATGGGCGCAAGAGATTCAGAAATCCAGACAAACTCAGAAGTATGGATGTTTGATAACTTCCTTCGTGAAGGTCATGGTGGTCTTGCAGCAGGAAGCCACACAGGTAATGGTATTCAGGATGTTCTTTTTGAAGATACAGTTATGAACCATATTGATATGGCATTCAGATTCAAGTCAGCACCTACTAACGGAGGTTTCGGTGCTAATATAACTATGCGTGACTGTGCAGTAGCTGATACTAATCAGGGCTGGGTATTCACAACAAGCTATGGTGATCCTAACTCAGCATCATCTACAGAACATGCTGAAATCGGTGAGTTCTATAACTTTGCATCATACAATGTTTCAGTATATGGTGCTAACCATAACACAATACAGGTGCTTGCAGATATTGACCCCGTAGGCAATACAAGCAAGCCATTACATTCACACCACAATATGTATTTCCAGGATATTACATTTGGTAATGTAGGTTCTAATGGTTCTTACAAGAACAAGAATGGCTGGGAAACACTTATAGGCTGTGACAATTCGGTATTCTACAATGTAAAGACAGTATCATATAACAAGAAAGCAGAAAGTAAGAAGACTGACAAGGCATGGAATAACATCCAGTATTGTAATAACCTTATATTCCAGGGAACTACATGGGATTCACTTAATGCACGAACAGATAATATGAAAGCTGCTATGAGTGGAATAACTGTAAAAGATAACACAGTAAAGGCTGAGAATTATAAAGAAACACCAGAAACACCAGATAAGCCAGATACAGGTGATAACAAGCCGGATGCTGGTACAACAACAGAGTGGACGGCAAGTGTTGATGAATGTGCAGATTTCTTTAATGATGCGGTAGCTGCAACAGAAGGAAAGACAGATGCTATCAAATCAGTACCTAAGGTAGAAACAAAGAACACACCTCATAACATTGGTTATCTTTATGATAATGAACATAACAAGGGAAAAACTTCATATCCTGGATTAGAACAGGGTTATGCTTATACTAACTGCGATATAGCAGGACTTACTAAGCTTGTATTACCAGTAAACAGACAGACAGACGCAGGAACACAGAATATTTCAGTACGTCTTGATTCTAAGAATGGTGCAGAGATTGCAAAGGCAACACTTAAAGGTACTAAGGCAGATGGTTATATAGATTATGAGATGGATGTAACACTTCCAGAAGGAACAGATACAACTAAGCCTCATAAGATATTCGTAGTATTTACATCAACAGGCAACACAGCTAACTATATTGCCAATGTAAGAGATCTTAAGGGTATTAAGACAGCAACAGCAAAGGCAGCAGACAGCAGAGCAGCAGCTAAGGAGACAGTAGACCTTACAAAAGGTCTTACAGAAGGAACAGAATATAACAAAGACAGCGCATATGCTACAGTTTCTACACTTGAAACAGCAGGTGTTAATGTACTTTCAGAGTTATCAACACCAGAACAGCCAGTAACTATAGATGGTGTTAAATATACACAGTTTGTACAGGCATCTACACCAGCTAACGCAGGTGGAGAGGTTCCTGGTAAGGGTACAGCAACATATGTATTTAAGGCAAAGACTGATTGTTCAGTTACATTACATAACAGAGCAACTGCAAAGGTATGGTGGTTTGTAGAATCACCTGATGGAGCAAATGTAACAAATAAGGCAACAGGAACAACAGTAGATGATATTATGACATTTAACTTAAAGGCAGGTAAGACATATTACTATTACTGCCAGGGTTCTAAGCCAATGGTATATGGTATATACTTAAACGCACCAGTAGCTAACGCAGATTCTCTACTTAAGGAAGAAACAGCAACAGGTGGTTCAGGTAGTGATACACAGGAAGCTTCAGACAAGTCAGTTAAGCTTACATGGACAGCTGTTGATAACGACACGGAAGTGTATTATGGAGTAGATACATATGTTGATGGTGTAAAGGTTGATATGATTGACGGAATTAAAGATACATCCGTTGTTATTGACAGATTATCATCAGGTGTTGAGTACACATTTATGGTATATGTAAGTGAAAAGGCCGATACAGCTAACAGTTTAAAGGCAGGTAACAATAAGACATATCTTGGTAAGGCAGTATTCACAACAGATGGAAACAAAGATACATCAGCTATTGCAGCTGGCGATAACACAGAGGTTAAGCTTGCAAGTGCTATATATACATGTGCACAGGCAACATGGACAGGAATATCAAAAAATGATACAAGAGTACGTGGATATAAGATATATGCTAATGGCAAGCTTGTTAAGACACTGTATAACTATCAGATAAATAACTATAAGACAGCTAATAATATAAGTAATCAGGTAGGCCGTCTTACACCTGGTATTGATAACAAGGTTCAGATAGTTGCATTTACAGATGCAGGAGTAGAATACAAGTATCCAGAGGCAACAGTTAAGACACTTGAAAACTATGACTACAAGGCACCTGTATGGGGCAGCGATGCTAAGCTTACAGCTAAGGAAAATGAAGCTGGAGACATCGTTATAACATGGGATGCAGCAAAGGATGATACAAAGGTTGGCGGATACCGTGTATACCTTGATGGCATAGCTTATGGTTCTGATAAGTACTTTAATCCAGTTAATGGAGCAAAGACAACAGAAGAGACAACTTATACAATTAAGAAAGAAAATCTTCCAGAAGGCTTTAAGGCATCAGATGCCCACACAGTAACAATCCAGGCAGGAGATACATGGTGGAAGGCAGAAACTACTATGGGAGCTTTCGATAAGATGGCAGGCTTTAACTGGACTAACAAGGGTCTTAGCACAACTGTTGAAAATTATAAGCCAGAGCCAGGCAAGATAGATACAAAGCTTGACAGCGATAAGGATGCACCAGCAGTATCTGTAGACAGTGATAAGGTAAATGATGCTATACTTACAGATGATGATAAGAAAGCTATTGAAGCTGGTAAGAATGTAGATGTAAAGATTAGTGTAACAGATGCCGCTAATAAAGTATCATCAGATGCTAAAGCAGCAATAGAAGATGCACTTAAGGCAGCAGCAGACAAGAATGCATCTGTTAAGGTTGGACAGTATCTTGATATATCTATTAAGAAGACAGTAGGTGGAGAAAAACCAACAGATGTAAAAGAAACAGCTAAGAAAATCAGCTTCACTGTTGATATACCAGAAACAATGAAGAATACTGATAAGAATGTATCAAGAACTTACTATATTATAAGAATGCATGATAATAAGGCTGAGGTTATTGCAACAGCAAGCCAGGCAGAGGTTGAAAGTGGCAAGATAACATTTGCAACAGATAAATTCTCAACATATGCACTTGCTTATGCAGATGCTTCTGTAAAGCCGGATGACGGGAAGAAAGATGATACAACAATAACAAAGCCAGATGATGGCAAGAAAGATGATACAACAGTAACAACACCAGATAATGGTAATAATGCAGCAGATGATGCAGCTACAGGCAGCACAACAGACACAACTGATACAACACCTAAGACAGGTGATACAAACGCTTCAATGTGGATGTTACTTGCAATTATGGGAATGGCAGGAATCGCATTTGTTACTGCAAAGAAAAGAAGTTTAGTAAGAAAGTAATAATGCTTACAGACTTATAATACAAGTTATATAAATGTAAATAATATAATGAGTAGTTAAAGAAGCTATTCTTAAGACTTATAACCGCAGGGTGGAGGCTTAAGAGTGGCTTCTTTTCTTGCACCGCAAAAACATTTTGAGGAGTGATTATTTAACGCAGATAAGATTATACTTGAAATCATTATACTTTGAAGTATAATAATCGTATAACGTGTAGAAATGGGAGCAGATATGGCAGAATTTATAGACAGACAGGAAAAAATGCAGACTTTGGATAATGAATATGCAAGAAAAGGCAGTTCCTTTGTTGTGTTGTATGGTCGTAGAAGAGTTGGTAAAACAACACTTATATCTGAATTTATAAAAAATTTCAATAATATATAGCTGTTATGTTTATGATTTCTTATTTTGCAAAGGAACGTTATATCACCAAAATCTTATTATTTGGTTTGCGTAAAAGCGTGTAGTAAAGTGTGTAGCAGATATTGGAAGGATATACCAGATATCAGATATTTTGAATAATAATCCATGTGTTTGTAATTAAGCAAATGCATGGATTTTTTTATATTGGATTTTGAAGTATCTATCTTTCGGAATATAGATGATTAAGGTTGATAAAATTATGAAAACTGGATATAATTATATTGTAAGGAAAGTAAGGAATGTATTACTTGGGAATGGAGGTTTATATATGGAATTAGCAAAAGTAACATCAAAAGGTCAGATTACTATACCTATTGAAATTAGAAAGAAACTTGGAATTAAGAATGGTGATAAGATATTGTTTGTAGAGGAGTCTGGAAGAATATATATGATGAATTCTTCGATGGATGCACTTCTGGAAGCACAGAAAGCATTTGCAGGAGAGGCAGAAAGGCTTGGACTTAAAGATGATGATGATGTGATGGCAATGATAAAGAAAATCAGGGAAGAAAGCGTGGTGAAGTAGATGAGGATTATGCTTGACACTAATGTACTGATATCAGTATTGCTTTTTCCTGGGGCTAAAATGAATGCGATGATGAATTATATATTTACACGCCATCAGCTTGTATTGTCATCCTAATGTGAGACTGGAGAAGCAAAGATAACAAAAGGCTATAATCTGCCATGTGATTATGTGATACATACTGTAGGACCGATATGGAATGGTGGAAGGAATAGAGAAGAGGAACTTCTTGCTAACTGCTATTTTAATTTCATGAAGCTGGCAATGGATAATGGGATTAGGTCTATTGCATTTTCTTCTATTTCAACGGGAGTATATAGTTTTCCGGTTGAGTTGGCAGCAAAGATTGCAGTACATACAGTAAATAGGTTCTTGCAGGATAATCCGGATTGTTTTGATCTGGTGGAGTGGGTGCTATTTGATACTCATACTGAATCAGTGTATGAAGCTGAGGTTGATAAGATATATAAGCAACAGTAAAGTTTATAATTGGATTTAAGAGAAAAACAAATTTATGGGGATAAATTATGTCAAATAGCTACGTTGATTATCAATCACAGAGAGGTCCTATAGGAACAACTTATTACAATTCTGTTGAAACAGGAATAAGCAACTTTATTAATAATGAAGAAAATTTATATCAGAATCTTCCTGAAAAGGAAAAGTGAAAAATAATGACGGGCTAACACAGGAGCAGAGGGAGGCAATAAGAATAATGAAAAAAGCGTTTGAATAAAAAAAGTATAAAATCGAAAAAATAAGTTGATAATTTTCAAAATTCTGCGTATAATAAAAGTACCAAGAGAGAGTTCTCTTCCTAGAGATAGGACACGAAGCATAAGGTGTTTGCTTCCGTTGCACTGGCAACGTAAAAACTTTGCATTTACTCTTAAGCATAGAGGATAATCAAGCCGTGCAGGTGAGAAGCCTGTGATTTGGTGGCAAAACACCATAACGAAACCAGTTTTTAGTTTTGATTTATTGAGAAACCTTTGATGAAAAGGTTTCTCTTTTACGTTAAGGAGAATTATGAAGTATAAATTACAGAATACAAGAATACTGACTCCTACAGAATTATTAACAATATTGTGTAAAAGTGCAGTATTGTATTCAGAGTATGCAGATACTACTTTATTGTTCATTTTTAGAGAGAAAAAGGCGGATGCATATGACTATTATGAAGTAAGATATGGGAAAAATAATTTTATGCATTTAGCAGGAATAAAAAGTGAAACATTAAGTGCAGTTGAGTTTTATGAGGCTTGTGAGAAACGAATAATAAAAAGGGAAGATTGTAATCCACGAAGAGATGCAAATACAATGTATGCAAAAGTGGCAGTTATTGAACAGATGTTGGATTTGCGAAATAGTAAGTGTTATAAGATAGGTGCTAAGGATCTAGTAACGAGAGACAATGATTTTGAAATGGCTACAGGTAATGCAAGTGGAGTGGTTGGATATGACTCAAGAATAAAGAAAAAAGGAACGCAAATTGTGGATGAGACAAAGGCTTCGATTCCAACGACATTGCTGAATAATCCTATCACAGATTATTGTACAAGACCGCAGAAAATAATGTTTATTTTGCAGAAGTATGATGGAGAAAGTACATATAACAAATTATTTTATGAAATAAAGAAAGAACTGTTTCAAGCTGAGAAAGAGTTTTTCTCAGATGAATTGAAAAAATTAATTGCTATATAATATATCAGCTATAAATGTATTCGCCATGTGGTGACGATTTTATAAACAAAATCGTCATTGCATGGCGATTTTTATATTCAAAAGCAATGTATCATCTGCAATGCAAATACACATTGAAACCAATAAAGTTTTATGGTAAAATTAAAACAATATTATTAAAGAAATAACAAAATGGTGTAAGACCACATAAACAGGAGGTTTTAAGATACAATGGAAGCATACAAGCAGGAATTTATAGATTTTATGGTAGAAAGTGATGTATTAAAGTTTGGAGATTTTACATTAAAGAGTGGAAGAAAATCACCATTTTTTATGAATGCAGGTGCTTATGTAACAGGCACACAGCTTATGCGTCTTGGTGAGTATTATGCTAAGGCTATACACGAAACATATGGTGATGATTTTGATGTGCTTTTTGGACCAGCATATAAGGGAATTCCAATCAGTGTAGTTACAGCTGTTGCTTATGCTAAGTTATATGGCAAAGAAGTGCGTTACTGTTCAGACCGCAAGGAAGAAAAAGATCATGGTGCAGATAAGGGTGGATTCCTTGGAAGCAAGTTAAAGGATGGCGACAGAGTTATTATGATAGAGGATGTAACTACATCTGGTAAGTCTATGGAAGAAACAGTTCCTAAGGTAAGAGGAGCAGCAGATGTTACTATCGTGGGTCTTATGGTATCTCTTAACCGTATGGAAGTAGGTCTTGGCGGAAAGATGAGCGCACTTGATGAGATAAAGGAAAGATATGGGTTCCCAACAAGTGCTATTGTTACAATGGAGGATGTTGTTGAACACCTTTATAATAAGGAATGCGAAGGCAAGGTTGTTATAGATGATACATTAAAGGCTGCAATAGATGCTTATTATGAGCAGTATGGTGTGCGAAGCTAATAGCCGTAAAATAGTTTGATACAGTCGTCTTATAATAAACTTAATTAAATGAAGAAATGGAGATTAGTATGGAAGAAAAGTTATATAAAAAGATGAAGTCCGTAGGTGTATCCAATCTTGTGTTTGGTATTGTGACTATAGCATTTGGAATAGGTGCAGGTGTTATGATGATTGTTAATGGTGCAAGACTTCTTGCACATAAGTCAGATGTACTTTTTTAAATATTAGGATTAACTGCCTGGTATGGCATATATATATACATAAAGATGTAAAAGCTTGTGAGTTCTTTGTGATGTTGATATATGCTGTACCGGGCATATTGCGTTGTTAAGGTATATGCATATAAAGGTATAAGAGATAAAACATAGGTAGTAGAATTATGCAAATGAAATAAAAAACTATACAAACAAAATGAAAATAATTATATGAATAAAAATAATTATGTAAACAAAATAAATAGAGTAAAAAGATGGACATAATAGAAGTATGAAAAAAGAATTCAATCATAAAGCAGTAATGAAGCTTTTGTTTATTATATATATGTGTGTTCTTGTGTATGTTGTGTTTTTTGCAGAGGCTATGGGAAGAACACCACAGGATGGTTATGTGTATAACCTTACACCTTTAAAGGAAATCAAGCGTTTTATGAAGTATATATGGGATAATGATGCCTTAGGAAGTGCGGCCAGACTTAACATATTTGGAAATATTATTGCATTTATGCCATTTGGAATATATCTGCCATATACATCGGAATCAAAGCTTGGATTCATATCGACGTTTTTATATACATTCAGTTTGTCATTGACAATAGAGCTTGTTCAGCTTATAACGAAGGTTGGAAGCTGTGATGTGGATGATATAATACTTAATACTCTTGGCGGAGTTATTGGATATATATTGTGGTTTATATACACAAAATTAAGAAAGAAGTAAAATACATTTCATTATATTGTGAAGTTATTTTAGAAACAATATGCAAAGAAATCAAATATATTATATAAGGTTGGAGATAGGAATGAAATTATTTAACAAGTACAAATTCTCGGATAAAAGGCAGTCACTTGGTGGAATAATATCTACTATAATGGGACTTCTGGCATTGGCATCTTTGATATATGGTGTATATATTTCATTTAAGGCAGAAGGATATGCTGGACTTAAAGTAGGAAGTCTTGGACTTTTAAGCCTTCTTATATCGGTTATAGGAACTTTTATCGGACTTTTAAGCTTTAAAGAGGATGATAAATTCTATACTCTGTCAAAGGTTGGTTCAATGCTATGTGGAATACTTGCTGTATTTATGATAGCAGTATTTCTTATGGGATTATAGATAAAATAATAATACAATATTAAAAGTAAATAAAATAAAGAATAGTGTGGAGATAAATATGTTTGATGATAATGTAGCAGAGCGTTACGCGCTTGCAATTGAAAGAATAAGCCAGATTAATAATGATTGTGAAATAAAGAATAAAAACCATGCTGATTACTTTAATAAAGTATCTGCATTTATAATGCTTATGGACAGGTTAAAAACAGATGTTGAAAACAAAGCTTTTGATGATATGTCATTGGAGGAACTTGATGAATATAATAACAGTCTTTATGCAGATGTAGCCGGTGAGGCATATGATAAAAGCTATGCGAATCCGCGCGTGTGTGCAAAGGCATTTGGTGAAGACACAGGTAAACTTATGGCAATGGTATATATGGAGCTTCGTGGACTTATCGTGTATATGTATGAGAAGAGACTTGCGGATGCTGTGGCAGTTATGGAACTGTTCATAGAAATATACTGCATATTTGTTGATACACAGGCAGAAGAGTCCGTAAGAAAAGAAAAAGGAATGGATATAGTAACGGATGAGCAGTATCGCCAGTTAGGAGAAGCTGTTTACTGGTATGTAAGCGATTATAGTGATGATTTTATTGAGTACAGGATAAGTGAGCTTCTAGATCCATCGCTTGATTTTGCAACCAGAATTATTATGGAAAGTGACTTAAGCGATGTAAGATATCTTTATAAGTATGGCGAATACGTGACAGATAATGAGATAAAGATGGCAAAGCATCTTAATACATTAAGCGAAGAAGCTATAAACGATATGGCAAGGACATTTACAGAAGGATACCGCATTGGTTTCGTATTAGGAAACAAGCCACTTGATAAAAAGAAAACAGTTAATATAAGATACTGTCTTGGTTTTGAAAGACTTGTAAAAGCAGAGATAGAACAGTTTGAAAAAATGGGGCTTAAGCCTACAATATACAGAGCTGCTGTAAATACCATCAATAAAAGAATGCATATAAAGATAGGATATTATGGTGCAAGTCCTAATAAACAGATGGATTTTGACCATAGATTCGATAATGCACTATATCTTGATGGCGATTTTGTTGAAAGAAAGTTAGGGGCACTTAAGAGTGCTTATGAAAAGCATAGTGAGCTTGCTGATGTTCACGGAGGACCTGCTGTTATGGAGGTGTTTGGTGAAACACCTTTCGAGCCGGAGGATACGATTGAGTGCTGTCATCTTGATGATAAACAACAGAAGCTTCTTGTTAAGTATAATAATGAATCCGGAAGTATAGTTAACAGTTATATCAAAGGAGAAGAAAGAAGCTTTACTATAATAGCTTATCCATCACCACAGATAGGAGATAAGTTCCCTGAAATATTCAATGAAATAGTTAAGATAAATACTCTTGATTATGAAAAATATAAAGCTATACAGCAGAATATCATAGATGTTCTTGATACAGCAGAATATGTTGAAGTTCATGGAAAAGACAACAACAAGATAGATATCAGAGTATCTGTTATGAAGATTAATAATCCTGATAAGGAAACTGTTTTTGAAAACTGTCTTGCAGATGTTAATATTCCGCTGGGAGAAGTGTTTACATCACCAGTGCTTAAAGGAACAGATGGTGTACTTAATGTAAGCAGTGTTTACCTTAATGATATTAAGTTTAATAACCTTTCGGTATATTTCAAGGATGGTTTTGTGACGGATTATAGCTGTGATAACTTTGAGGATGGGGTGAAGGGCAAAGCGTTGTTTAAAGAAAACGTACTGTATAACCACGATACTCTCCCTATCGGTGAATTTGCTATAGGAACTAACACAACAGCTTATGTTATGGCTAATAAATATGACATAGTATATCTTCTTCCTATACTTATAGTTGAGAAGATGGGACCTCACTTTGCTATAGGTGACACATGTTATTCAAGATCTGAGGATGTGGCAGTGTATAATCCTGACGGTAAAGAGATAATATCAAGGGATAATGAGGTTTCACTTCTTAGAAAGACAGAGCCAGAGAAAGCATATTTTAACTGTCATACAGATATTACGATACCATATGATGAGATAGGCGATATAACAGCTGTTGGATATGATGGTAAAAAGACGGTTATTATAAAGGATGGACGGTTTGTACTTGATGGAACAAAGGAGTTAAATGAACCTTTTATTTCTTAAATACGTCGTTTATCTTGACGATATATGTAAAACAAAGTAGAATATTATAGGTATTGTATTTATTTATCTGCATAATTGTATGCTTTATATGTGAATTGTAAGACAATGGATTACGAGTCTTTATTATATATAAGATGATTTGCCGGATATTATGGATGCATTACATGATAATATATTATTTTATGTGATAGTTATTTTTCTATCAGAATGGGAGGAAGTTAAACATGGCTTTAGTAGGAATAGTTATGGGTAGCGATTCTGATATGCCTGTTATGGCTAAGGCAGCAGACATATTAGATAAGTTAGGTGTATCTTATGAGATGACAATTATCTCAGCACACAGGGAACCAGATGTATTCTTCGAATATGCTAAAACAGCAGAAGAAAAAGGCTTCAAGGTAATCATAGCAGGTGCAGGAATGGCAGCGCATTTGCCAGGAATGTGTGCAGCTATATTCCCTATGCCAGTCATAGGAATTCCTATGCATACAACTTCTCTTGGAGGTAGAGATTCATTATATTCAATAGTTCAGATGCCAACAGGTATTCCGGTTGCGACAGTAGCTATTAATGGTGGTGCTAATGCAGGAATACTTGCAGCAAAGATTCTTGCAACATCAGATGATAAGCTTCTTGAAAGACTTAAGAATTACACGAAAGAACTAAAGGAAAGTGTACAGGCTAAGGATGCAAGACTTCAGGAAGTTGGTTACAAAAACTATTAATAAATAAAACTAAAACAACTAAAGAATGTTAAGAACGGAGGACAATAATGGATTACAAGAACGCTGGTGTTGATATTGAAGCAGGTTATAAGTCAGTTGAGTTAATGAAAGAAGCGGTAAAGTCTACATTCAGACCGGAAGTATTAGGTGGAATCGGTGGATTCTCAGGTGCATTTTCACTTGAAAAGATTAAGCAGATGGAAGACCCTGTACTTCTTTCAGGAACAGATGGATGCGGAACTAAGGTTAAGTTAGCATTCATTATGGATAAGCATGATACTATCGGTATTGATGCAGTTGCTATGTGTGTTAATGATGTTGTATGCGCAGGTGGAGAGCCTCTTTTCTTCCTTGACTACATTGCGTGTGGCAAGAATTATCCAGAAAAGATAGCTACAATTGTTGGTGGTGTTGCAGAAGGCTGCCGTCAGTCAGAATGTGCACTTATCGGTGGTGAAACAGCAGAACATCCAGGTCTTATGCCAGTTGATGAGTATGATGTTGCTGGATTTGCAGTAGGTGTAGTTGACAGGAAAGACCTTATAACAGGTCAGGATATAAAGCCAGGTGATACACTTATAGGTATAGCATCAAGTGGTGTTCATTCTAACGGTTTCTCACTTGTAAGAAGTGTATTTACAATCACAGAGGAATCACTTAATACATATTATGATTCACTTGGAAAAACACTTGGAGAAGCGTTGATTGCTCCAACTAAGATATACGTTAAGACTATGAAGTCTATAAAGAATGCTGGTGTACGCGTTAAGGGCTGCAGCCATATCACAGGTGGTGGCTTCTATGAAAATATTCCTAGAATGCTTCCAGATGGTGTAAGAGCAGTTGTTAAGAAGGACAGCTACGAAGTACCAGCTATCTTTAAGATGTTACAGACAGATGGTGAGATCGAAGAACATATGATGTATAACACATTTAATATGGGTATTGGACTTGTACTTGCTGTTGATCCTAAGGATGTTGATACAACTATGGAAGCTATTAAGGCAGCAGGCGAGACACCTTATGTAATCGGTAGTGTTGAAGCAGGTGAGAAGGGAGTTACTTTATGCTAAGAGTAGCTGTTATGGTATCCGGAGGCGGTACTAACCTTCAGGCTATTATTGATGGTGTAAAGAATGGCACTATTACTAATACAGAAATAGCTGCTGTTATAAGTAACAATGCTGGTGCGTATGCACTTACAAGAGCTAAAGATAACGGAATAGCTGCTTACTGCGTATCACCTAAGGATTATGCGACAAGAGATGAATTTAATAAGGCACTTTTAGATAAGGTCAACTCACTTAATGTAGATCTTGTAGTGCTTGCAGGATTCCTTGTTAAAATTCCAGAGGAAATGGTTCATCAGTACAGCCATAGAATTATTAATATTCATCCATCACTTATACCATCTTTTTGCGGAGTTGGCTTCTATGGTCTTCATGTCCATGAGGCAGCTTTGGCAAAAGGCGTAAAGGTGACAGGTGCAACTGTTCATTATGTGGATGAGGGCATGGATACAGGAGAGATTATATTCCAGAAGGCTGTTGATGTTCTTGATGGTGATACACCGGAAACTCTTCAGAAAAGAGTTATGGAACAGGCAGAATGGAAGCTGCTCCCTTCGGCTATCAATAAGATTGCTAATGAGCATGATAACTAATACAGTTCTTATATATATTAAAGATGTCAGTATTAGTATTGATAATACTGGAAATTAAGTATAACGAGTACGAAAACTGGAGGAATAAAAGATGAAGGTTTTAGTTGTAGGAAGTGGTGGACGTGAACATGCAATATGTTGGAAGATAAGCCAGAGTCCTAAGGTTGATAAGATATATTGCGCACCTGGTAATGCAGGTATTGCAGAGGTTGCAGAGTGTGTAGATATAAAGGCTATGGAGTTTGATAAGCTTGTTGCATTTGCTAAGGATAACGCTATAGATTTAACAGTTGTTGGCATGGATGATCCACTTGTAGGTGGTATAGTTGATGTGTTTGAAAAAGAAGGTTTAAGAGTATTCGGACCAAGAAAGAACGCTGCTATACTTGAAGGTTCTAAGGCATTTTCAAAGGATCTTATGAAAAAGTATAACATTCCTACTGCTGCATACGAGACATTTACATCTGCTTCTGATGCAAAGGAATATCTTGAGACAGCCAAATATCCTATCGTGCTTAAGGCGGATGGACTTGCACTTGGTAAAGGTGTTCTTATATGTGAGAATAAGGATGTGGCACTTGCTGGCGTGGATGAGCTTATGCTTGATAAGAAGTTTGGATCAGCAGGTAATACTATTGTTATTGAAGAGTTTATGACAGGACGTGAAGTGTCTGTACTTTCTTTCGTGGATGGCAACACTATAAAGATTATGTCATCAGCACAGGATCATAAGAGAGCCAAGGATGGTGATCAGGGACTTAACACAGGTGGTATGGGTAACTTCTCACCTTCACCATTCTATACTAAGGAAGTTGATGATTTCTGTAAGAAGTATATATATCAGGCAACAGTAGATGCCATGAAAGCAGAAGGAAGACCTTTTAAGGGAGTAATATTCTTTGGTCTTATGTTAACTCCTGATGGACCTAAGGTACTTGAATACAATGCAAGATTTGGTGATCCAGAGGCACAGGTTGTGCTTCCAAGAATGGAGAATGATATTATAGATGTATTTGAGGCATGTATAGATGGTACACTTGATAAAGTGGATCTTAAGTTTGCTGACAATGCATGTGTATGTGTAGTGCTTGCATCTGATGGATATCCTCTTGAATACAAGAAGGGCTTTGAGATAACAGGTATGGAAAATTTCAGGAATAAAGATTCATATTTCTTATTCCATGCAGGTACTAAGTTTAACGAGGATGGCAAAGTTGTAACTAACGGAGGCCGTGTACTCGGAGTTACAGCGCTTGGAGCTGATTTAAAGGAAGCACGTGCTAACGCATATAAGGCTACAGAATGGGTAGATTTTGCTAATAAGTATATGCGCCATGATATAGGCAGATCTATTGATGAAGCGTAGTCTGGCTGACATCGTAATAATAGTTAAATGGAGGTAACAACCGTATGAAGATTACATCTGTAAAGGGTACAAATGATTATCTTCCTAATGAAGTTGAGATAAGAGATTATCTTCAGAATGAAATATTAAAAGTATATGTTGCTAATGGCTTTGAACATATAACGACACCAGTTATAGAGGATATAGAGAATCTTGATAAGAGTGATGGTGGAGAGAATCTTAATCTTATTTTTAAGATTATGAAAAGAGGAGATAAGCTCGATAAGGCACTCGCAAGTGGAGTGACATCAAAAAATGAAAATGTTCTTGCAGATATGGGCTTAAGATATGATCTTACACTTCCATTGAGCAGATATTTTGCTAATAATAAAGATAAGCTTACACTGCCTATGAAGTGTATACAGATGGACAGAGTATATAGAGCTGAAAGACCACAGAAGGGAAGACTTCGTGAGTTTGTACAGTGCGATATAGATATCATCGGTTCTGATTCAAGGGATTCAGAGGTTGAACTTATACTTACTACAACAAGAGCACTTAAGGCTATTGGCATGAAGAACTTTAAGGTTAAGGTTAATGACAGAAGACTGCTTCGTGCTTTCCTTATGGATTGTGGATTTGAAGAAGAACAGCTTGACAGTGTGTGCATAACATTTGATAAAATGGATAAGATTGGCCTTGATGGCGTAAAAAAGGAACTTGAAGAAAAAGAGTTTGCTGATGAAGCTATAGCTAAGTTTACAGATTTCTTATCAGGAGTGGATAATCCACAGCAGATAACATTAGAGTCTGTTAAGTCTATTCTTGTTGATAAAGCACCTGCGGAAAGTCTTGAATACATTATAAACACAGTTAATGCATTATGTAATGGTGAATTTGGTGTTGTATTTGATCTTTCTTTAGTAAGGGGACAGGGATATTACACTGGTACTGTATTTGAGGTAGAGAGTATTGATTTTAAGGGAGCCATAGCTGGTGGTGGAAGATATGATAACCTCATAGGCAAGTTCTTAGGACAGCAGGTAAGTGCAGTAGGTTTTTCTATAGGCTTTGAGCGTATATTCTCAATTCTTATGGAACACGGTGTTGATCTTGCAGACAAGGGAAACAGGATAGCTGTTATGTATGATGAGGGAGATCTTACTAATGCATATAGAATAGCTGAAAAGTACAGAGCAGAAGGAAAGATATGTTCATTATACGTAAAGCCTAAAAAGATGGGTAAGTTCTTATCAAAGCTTCAGGAAAGAGGCTATGCTGGATTTATCAATGTAAGCAATGGCGATGAGATATCTGATTTTGAATAATAATATGATAAAAAGCGTATGTATTGCCGGTATAAAAGCCGGCTGATACATACGTTTTTTTATCGTTAATACGCAGCTGCCTTGTCAAGGGCATTCTGTATAGCACCAAGAAGCAGGCTTGCAGTATATTTGTTGGATGAATCATAAGTTATGTCAGCAGTTGTACCACGTTGGATCACAGCGTTTTTAATTTCATCGAAGGATGGTGCAAGCATAGGATACATTGTCTGGACTGATTCCGACATATTAACAAGTTCAATGCTGTTAATATTGTCAGAATCAACAGTTACCTGGATATCAACAGGATTTCCGTTAAGCATAAGAGAGGATGTATATACGCCAGGAGAATATGTAACACTGGTGTTAATAGAATTATTTTGTCCAGCAGCGTTTGTGGGATGGCTTTCTGGTTCTTTGTCTGATAGTATATATATAGCTGCTATTATAATAAATGCTATAATTACGCATAATGCTAGTATTAGTTTCTTAAGCGGTATGACTAATATACGTGTAGAGCCACTCATCAGATAAATCCTCCTATACTGGATACTATTTATAAGAATATATGAGAGTGTGTGAAAATATAGAACGAAGATATAAAAAAGGAGATAATGCAGAATGTCATTACAGTACATATTTGGCGGTTCGGGTGCAGGAAAGTCAACATATTTATATAATTCCATAATAAAAGAGTCAATTAAGAATCCTTTGGAAAATTATATAATAGTAGTTCCTGAACAGTATACTATGGCAACACAGAAAAGAGTGGTGGAGCTGCATCCAAGAAAAGGCGTACTTAACATAGATGTTGTAAGCTTTGAAAGGCTTGCATATAAAGTATTTGAGGAAGTTGGGGCAGCAGATTACCCTGTTCTTGACGATACTGGTAAGAACCTTATAGTAAGAAGAGTGCTTGAGCAGAATAAAAAGGCTTTAAGATTCTTTGGGAGCAACATATCCAATACAGGCTTTGTATCGGAGCTTAAATCAGTTATATCAGAAATGCTTCAGTATGACATAAGTGTTGATAAGCTTCTTGATATTAATAAAAATGTGGATAATAACAGCCTGCTTGGGATGAAGCTGGATGATATATCACTTATATATGGAGGCTTCAGGGAATTCATAAAGAACAATTACATAACGTCGGAAGAAATACTGGATCTTATGTGCAGGAAAGTAGCAGAGTCATCAAAGATACGTGGAAGTGTTATAGCATTTGACGGCTTCACTGGTTTTACACCAGTGCAGTACAGGCTTATGGCTATACTTCTTGATATGTGCAAAGAAGTGAAGGTTGCACTTACTATAGATATTTCCGAACATGTCAATATAAATGAGGGGATAGAGAGCCTGTTTTATATGACAAAGGATACTGTTGCACATCTTAACAGAATATGTGATGAAGGGCATATTAATGTGGATAAAGTAACAGTTGGTGAAGATACAGTGTTAACAAGATTTGCAGCCTCTAAGGAGCTGGCATTTCTTGAAAAGAATATATTCAGGCCAGGTCTTAGATATTACAGTGGAAAAGTTAATGATATAGTCATGTATGCAGGTATCACACCTAAAGATGAGATACAGTATGTGTCAGGGGAAATATTAAAGCTTACAAGACTGCAGGGCTTTAGATATAACGAAATAGCAGTAGTAACAGGAGATATATCAGTATATGGAAAGCTTGCTGCCAATATATTTGCCCAGAATGATATACCATATTTCCTTGACCAGAAGCTGCATGTTACAGATAACTGTCTTGTAGAGATGATAACAGCTGTGCTTGATGTTATTGAAAAGAATTATACTTATGACAGTATGTTCAGATATTTAAGAACCGGGCTTACTGGATTATCAGATGAAAATATAGATATTCTTGATAACTATTGTCTTGCTGTAGGCATAAAGGGAAGAAAACAGTGGAGTACGCAGTGGTGTAGAAAGTTCAGAAGCAGTGGCATAACAACGGATTTAAATATGCTTAATGAATTGAGGCTTAATGTTATGGAGCCTTTAACAGAGCTTGATAAAGAACTAAAGGAAGCAGATGGCAATGTAAGACTTATGACAACAGCACTGTATAAGTTTCTTGTAGGGCTGCATTGTGAGGAACAGATGTCTTTACTTGCAAAGAGCCATGGGGATGAGTACAGGCAGATATATAAAAAAATTATGGAGCTGTTTGATAAAATAGTACATCTGCTTGGAAGTGAAAAGGTATCTGTTAAAGAATATAACCGTATCATGGCATCTGGTTTTGATGAGATAAAGATAGGACTTATTCCTCCGACAAAAGATTGCGTGGTGATAGGTGATATTGAAAGGACAAGACTTGATAACATAAAAGCGATGTTCTTTATAGGTGTAAATGATGGATATGTTCCTAAAAAGAGTGACAGCAGAAGTGTGCTTTCAGAAACAGACAGACAAAAACTAAAGGAAATGGAGGTATCCTTGTCAATGTCTGTGAGGGAGAAAGCATTTGTCCAAAGATTCTATCTGTATCTTATCATGACAAAAACATCAGGAAGACTATACATAACATATGCATATAACAGTATGGATATGAAAGCAATATTACCATCGTATATAGTAAGAATGTTAAAGAAAATGTTTCCTGGGATGAATGTGCTTTCTTATGATGACACAGCGAAGGAACATTCATATATAAAGATTCCTAAGACAGAGCTTGAATGGACTGATGAGAATCTGGCAAAAATACTTGCAGATGGTGTGGCACTCAAACTCTATGGAAAAGAACTAACAGGAAGTGTAACATCGTTTGAACAGTTTGCATCATGTCAGTATGCTTATTTCTGCCGTTATGGACTAGACCTTTCGGAACGCGAGGAGTACAGGTTTGCAGTAAATGATTTCGGAACGATACTTCATGCAGTTATAGAAGATGTATCAAAGAATATTAAAAGAAATAAAAAATCTTTTGTACTGCTGTCAGATGAAGAAAGAAGAAGCCTGGTATCGGAAAGTATACATGCAGTTGCAGATAATTATGGCAATACGATACTTAAAAGCACAAGCCGAAACGAATATCTTATAAAACGCATGGAGGATCTTGCAGATAAAACATTGTGGGCTATAGGAAAACAGCTTGCGGATGGTCTTTTTACACCTGATACATTTGAAAAAGGTTTTCTTACAAGGATAGAGGATCTGCCACATGATGTCAGCTTTTTTATGCAGGGTAAAATAGACAGAATAGATATATGCGAGGATGATGAAAACGTATATGTCAAGGTTGTTGATTATAAGACAGGACACGCTGATTTTGATCTGTTCAAAACATATTATGGTCTTAAAATACAGCTTTTTACATACATGAGAGAAGCTATTGCATATGAAAAAAAGAAACATGAAGGTAAAAATGTGATTCCTGCCGGATTGTTGTACTATAACATAGATAATCCTATAGTGGAAACAAAGCAGACGGATGATTCAGCTATCGAGGAGCTTATAAGAAAGGAACTTCGCATGAAGGGGGTTGTTAACTCCAATAAGAATATTATAAGTAAGCTTGATTCTACAGGTGGGACGTCACTTAATATTCCTGTAACAGTAGGAAAATCAGGGGATATAGATGTATCTAAAAGCAAGGTGCTTACAACAGAAGAGCTTTTGGCAGTTGGCAGATATGTTGATAAGGAAAATCTGGATAAAGCAACAAAAATACTGGATGGAAGTATACATATTAATCCATATGAGAAGGGAAATGAAAACAGCTGTGCATATTGTCCTTATAACAGCGTATGCGGATTTAGTGAGGATATGTCAGGTGTTAAATTCAGAAGACTTGAATATATGAGTCCTGATGATATATGGGCACAGATTAAAGGCAATGAAGAGAAACAAAAAGATGCAGGTAAAGATGAAGTGGGAAAAGAGGAGTAGTGTATGGCAAAGTCATGGACAGTGCAGCAGCTTGATGCTATGAATACTAAAGATAGAAATATTCTTGTATCAGCGGCAGCAGGTTCTGGTAAAACAGCTGTGTTAGTAGAAAGAATAGTAAAAAAGATAACAGGTGAAAACCAGACTGATATAGACAGACTCGTTGTTGTAACCTTTACAAGAGCAGCAGCGGCTGAGATGAAAGCAAGAATAAGAAACAGACTTGATGATATGCTTGATGAGGATGAGAATAATGCTAACCTTATAAAGCAGATTGCACTTGTTAATAATGCACAGATAACTACTATAGATAGTTTTTGCCTGTGGATATTAAAGAATCATTTTTCGGAAATTAATCTTGATCCTGGTTTCAGAGTGGCTGATAAAGGAGAAATAACACTTCTTGAAAATGATGTAATGGAAGATATGCTTGAGGACTATTACCAGAAGGGTGATGAACAGTTCATAAAACTTATAGATGCCTATGGTACTGGGAGAAATGATGCGAATATTGAGGAAATAATCAAAAAGATATATGCTCTGGCAAGAAGTAATCCATGGCCGGATGAGTGGTATGAACAGGTGCTTGATACATATACCAGCATAGATAACGGCAGTAACAAAGTACTTGCCAATCTATATGAAAGCATAGTGTATTCAATAAGTGACTATAAGAAAAAATATGAATATATGATAGAGGTGTGTAACAGGCCAGATGGACCGGTTTCATATCTTAGTGCTGTTAATTCAGACTATATGGCTATATGTGGTATTGTTAATTCGCAGGATATTAACGAGCTGGCAAAAAGAATATCAAACATCAGCTTTGAAAGACTAAGTACAAAAAAGATGCCGGATGCTTTGGATGAACTTAAGGAGTATGTAAAAGGACAGAGAGATAAATATAAGAAATATATAGCAGGTCTTACTAAGAATGTGTTTACAGCAGATATAGACAGTCTTATGGAAGATGTTCACGCTAATGCTATGGCAGTTGGAATGATGGTGCAGCTGTCAAAGGATTTTGCAGATAGGATGGAGACAGAGAAAAAAGACAGAGGAATAGTCGAATTTAATGATATAGAACATTATGCACTTGATATTCTGGTAAGAAAGAATGGCATAGATAAGGAATATACCGGGGTGGCTGATGAACTTGCCCAATATTTTGATGAGATACTTATTGATGAGTACCAGGATTCCAACCAGCTTCAGGAAGAAATACTTACAGCAATATCGAGGGAAAGGCTTGATGATAAGCCTGATAATATGTATATGGTTGGTGATGTTAAACAGAGTATATATAAGTTCAGACTTGCGTGTCCTGAGCTTTTTATGAAAAAGTATTACAGCTATCAGACATATAAAAGTGATAATGCACAAGATATAAAAGAAGCCTTAACAGATAAGCAAAAAGCCTGCAGGATAGAACTTCAAAAGAACTTCAGAAGCAGGAAAAATATACTTGATACAACTAACGATGTGTTCTACAGGGTTATGAACCGCAATTATTGTGGGATAGAATATGATGGCAGCCAGCAGTTAAACTGTGGGCTTGATTATCCGGAATGTAAGGATAAAAGAAACTTTGGATGGGAATCTGAAAAAAGTACAGACGTAGTGCTTATAGATACATCCGAGGATGATGAAAACAGCAGCATAGAAGCAGAGGCATTATACGCCGTGAAGCGCATAAAGGCTCTGATGACAGATGAGAATCCTTATTATGTGTATGATACAGACTTATCAGACTACAGAAGAATACAGTATGGTGATATAGCGATACTTACAAGGACACTTACAGGCTGGGCAGATACATTTGTTAATGTTCTTCTTGATAATGATATTCCTGCAATGGCAGAAACAGCACAACAGTATTTTAAAGTAAGAGAGATAAAGGTACTTATAAGTCTGCTTACATGCATAGATAATCCTATGCAGGATATACCTATGGCATCAGTGCTGCTGTCATATTTCGGAGGCTTTACAGAAGATGAGCTTGCAATGTTAAGAGTTTATGGTAAAAATGCTTCCAAAACAGATAAACTTTTTATAAAACAGATTAAGGCAGTGAACGAAAGTTGTGATGCAGCATTAAAAGAGCTTTCATACAAGTGTGGCAGCTTTCTTGATAAACTAGCTGCGCTGCGTAAAAAATCAAGACTTATGACGATATATGATCTGTTGTGGGACATAGTATATAATACAGGGTATTATGACTATGTCGGTACAATGCCTGCAGGAAAAAAGAGACAGTCAAACATAGATGTACTTCTTGATAGGGCATCATCATTCGAAGGAACAAGTTATAGTGGATTGTTTAACTTTTTAAGATATATAGAAAGACTTCAGAAATATGATATAGAACTTACAGATTCACAAGGGTCTGGAGTTGGTAGTGATGCTGTCAGGGTTATGAGTATACATAAAAGTAAGGGTCTGGAGTTTCCTGTAGTTATCATGGCTGGTCTTAACAAGCAGATTAATAAGATGGATGCAAGAAACAGGCTTGTTATAGATCAGGAGCTTGGAATAGGAACTGATTATGTTAATCTTGATAAGCATACCAAAACTTCAACTATAATAAAGGGTGCCGTTGCAAGAAAAATCCTGCGTGATTCCATATCGGAAGAAGAACGTGTGTTATATGTTGCCATGACAAGAGCAAGGGAAAAACTTATTATGATTGGAAGTGTGACAGGAACAGATAAGAAAATGTCAGCATGGCAGATGTTATCAGTTGAACTTGCACTAAATGGGATATATTCATATGCCGAGTGTGAAAATATAGATAAGTATTCAGATATGGTTATGCCAGTTGCACTTATGGACAAAGCTTTAAACAGTGGAATTTTTAATGTCTGTATAATAACCTCAGATGAAGACGTGGTATGTGATACAGCTGCGGATAATGACCAGGTAAGTGATACAGACAATGTGCAGCCATGTGTCACAGACAATACACGATTGGATGAAGGTGTGTCATATATTAAGGAGAAGGCTTCTGACATGCATATATCAGAGCTGCCTGAATATATAAAGGATCCGGATGCAGATAGAAAGGTTAAGGTTACTGTATCAGAGTTAAAGAAGATGCAGGAAGATTCAGACTATGATAACAATGCATTTATGCCGGACGATATAAAAGCGGCATATAAAGAAGCGGGTAAGGATGAATTGGAAGCAGCTGATAAAATAACAAATCAGGAAAAAGCAGAAGATGAAGATTTTGTACCAACAATACCTGATTTTATATCAGATAAAGAAGAAACACTTCGCGCGAATGAACGTGGAACGGCTTATCACAGAGTTATGGAATGTTTAGATTATAATAAGATTGAAAGCCTTGACGATGTAAAAGCAGATATTAAAAAAATGCTTGATTCTGAAAAAATGAACAGCATGCAGGCTGGCTGTATCAGGGCAGATGATGTTTATGAATTCGTAAAATCACCTATAGGACAGCGTATAAAGGAGGCTGTTAAGAAAAACAATGTAAGGCGTGAACAGCCATTCATATTCGAATATGACAGACAGCTTGTACAGGGAGTTATTGACCTTTATATGATAGAGGATGATAAGATAGTTCTTGTAGATTATAAAACGGACCGTGTAAAAAAAGGAAAGGCGGGCGAGCAGGAGCTCATAAGAAGATATAGTGTACAGCTTGATTATTATGCGCTTGCCCTTGTTCAGCTTACGGGGCTTGAGGTTAAAGAAAAAATTATATACTCATTTGCACTTGGAAAACAGATAAGTCTTGAATGAAATAATTGCATGATAGTTGAATTTATAAAATTTATACTATATACTTAATTAGTTACACTGATATGGTTGTGCAGGAAGCGGATTTATGAGTGTAAAGATAGTAAAATATAAATTATGATTTTATGTGCCATGACTCGCACAGGAATGAGGAATAGTATGTCAGATATTACAAGTGAAATAAAGAAAAGAAGGACATTTGCGATTATATCGCATCCCGATGCAGGTAAGACAACTCTTACAGAAAAGTTTCTGTTATATGGAGGTGCTATCAACTTAGCAGGTTCTGTAAAGGGTAAGAAAACAGCAAAGCATGCAGTATCAGACTGGATGGAGATAGAAAAGGAAAGAGGTATTTCGGTAACATCTTCTGTACTTCAGTTTAATTATGATGGATATTGCATCAATATTCTTGATACCCCAGGACATGAGGATTTCTCAGAGGATACCTACAGAACGCTTATGGCAGCAGATTCGGCAGTCATGGTTATAGATGCATCAAAGGGTGTCGAAAAGCAGACTATTAAGCTTTTCAAGGTATGTGTTATGAGACATATTCCTATATTTACATTTATAAATAAGATGGATAGAGAAGCCAATGATCCATTTGAACTCCTTGATGAAATAGAGAATGTGCTTGGTATATCAACATGTCCTATAAACTGGCCTATAGGCTGTGGTAAAGAGTTTAAAGGAGTGTATGACAGAAAGCAAAGAGAGGTATCACTCTTTAAAGCAGCTATGAATGGCCAGAAGGAAGTTGCTACTAAGAATATCGCACTTGATGCGCCTGAGCTTAAAGCGGAGATAGGTGATGCCTATCTTGAAAAATTAGATGAGGATGTTGAACTTCTTGATGGTGCAAGTGCAGAGTTTGATCTTGCAAAGGTGCAGGCAGGAGATCTTACGCCTGTATTCTTTGGTTCGGCTCTTACTAACTTTGGTGTTGAAACATTTTTACAGCATTTCCTTGATATGACTACATCACCTCTCCCACGTAACTCATCAGAAGGACTTATTGATCCTTTTAAGGAGGATTTCTCAGCATTTGTATTTAAAATACAGGCTAATATGAATAAAGCACACAGAGACAGAATTGCTTTTATGCGTATATGTTCTGGAAAGTTTACTGCAGGTATGGAGGCTAATCATGTGCAGGGAGGTAAGAAGATAAGACTTTCACAGCCACAGCAGATGATGGCACAGGAAAGACACATAGTTGAAGAGGCATATGCAGGAGATATTATAGGTGTATTTGATCCTGGTATATTCTCGATAGGTGACACAATATGTTCATCTAATAAGAAGTTTATGTTTGATGGTATTCCTACGTTTGCACCAGAGCATTTTGCAAGAGTAAGACAGATAGATACTATGAAGCGTAAGCAGTTCATAAAGGGTATCAGCCAGATAGCACAGGAAGGTGCTATCCAGATATTCCAGGAATATAATACTGGAATGGAAGAGATAATTGTAGGTGTTGTTGGTGTTCTTCAGTTTGAAGTGCTGGAATATCGTCTTAAAAATGAGTATAATGTAGATATAAAGCTTGAGACACTGCCATATGAGCATATCCGCTGGATAGAGAATCCACAGGAGGTGGATGTAAACAGAATAGTAGGTACATCGGATATGAAGAAGATTAAAGACCTTAAAGGCAATCCATTGCTTGTCTTTGCTAACAGCTGGTCTGTCAATATGGTACTTGAACGTAACGAAGGTCTTAAGCTGTCAGAATTTGGAAGAAACTAGTACATTATTAAAAAAAGATGTACTATAACGAAACATGGCTGAAAATAAGAAACCGGGTGATTAGATGGAAAAAAACTACATGAATGTTGCAAAAAAGATAACAGCTGTTGTACTTATGATGGTCATAATTATATGTACTCAGTTTGGATACACAGGTGCCATAGAGGCTAAAGCGGATGATGACATTATAGCGACAGGCTATGTTAACTATGATGTTACTGATTTAAGGATAAGAACTGCTCCGGTTAATGGAAGCATTATAACAAAGGTTAATGGTGGCTTTAAGTTCGATATATATGAGGAAGTAAGTACAAGTGCGACATATAGCTGGTATAATATTGGATTTTATCTTGATGGTGAATATACAAGAGGCTATATAACCTCACAGTATACAACTAAAGATAAAAAGTCGGATTATAAGCCAGATAATAATTTTGAGGATTATCTTACAGCACAGGATTTTCCAGCATCATATAAAGAAAGCTTAAGACAGCTGCATGAGAAGTATCCATTATGGGTTTTTGTGGCAGATCATAACGGCAGAGACTGGGATACCATGGTTAATGCACAGAATGTTATAGGAAGAAGCCTTATATACAGCTCTGCTGATTCATCATGGAAGTCTACAGCAGAAGGATGTTATAACTGGGAAACAGGTGAGTATACGATACTTGACAGTGGTGGCTGGGTACAGGCATCAGAAGGTCTTGTAAAATATGCCCTTGATCCTCGTAATTTCCTTGATGATACATATATATTCATGTTTGAAAGTCTTTCATATGATTCATCTGTACATAATACAGATGGTGTGCGTAACATAATAAGTGGTACATTTATGGAAGATTCAGGACATGATCTTGATGGATATGACTATGCAACACTGCTTATGTATGCAGGAGAGGTGTCAAAGGTGAGTCCTTACCATCTTGCAACAAGAATTATACAGGAGCAGGGTGCTAATGGTATTGGTAACCAGATATCAGGTAATGTAAGTGGTTACAGAGGTTATTATAACTATTACAGTCAGAATGCCTATGCCAGTGGTGGTCTTAGCGCAGTACAGAATGGCCTTAGATATGCCATGCAGACGGATGACTCTAATATGCGCCCATGGAATACCAGGTATAAGGCTGTTGTAGGTGGTGCTATTAATCTTGGAAAGTGGTATATAAACAGAGGACAGGATACGATATATTATGAAAAATTTGATATAAAGAATTTTTCACACCAGTATATGACAAATGTCTTAGCACCACGTTCAGAAGCAACAAGAGCAAAGAAAGCATATAGTACAAGTACACTTAACAACACAACATTTAAGTTCAGCATACCAGTATATGATAATATGCCTTCATCAAGATGTATTATTCCTGATGGCAACCAGAGCTCTAATAACTGGTTAAGAGGCTTGTCAGTTGATGGTTATTCACTTACACCTACATTTTCATCAGATACTACAGATTATAGTCTTATAGTTGAAAATGAAGTTAAAAGCATAGACGTATCAGCTTCGGCAGCAGATACTAATGCAAGTATAAGCGGAAGAGGAAGCTACAGATTATCTGTAGGAAATAACACTATCAACATAGTGGTCACTGCAGAAGATGGAGGAACAAGGACTTATACTATCAATGTGGTAAGAAAAGAGGCTGTTAATCCAGAACCATCACCAGAGCCAGTAAAACCAGCTCCGGACAATGGAGGCAATGGAGGCAATAGTGGAAACACTGAAAGCGATGGGTTTAAGACAGGACTTCTGATAGATAATGACAAGAAGATAGTTACTAGAATAGGTGTTGGAAGTAGTGTGCAGAGTATAATTGATGGCATAACATATACCAATGGCTGTTATGGAAAGCTTCTTAACAGTGATAACAGCGAATGTTCATCAGATGATACAGTAGCTACAGGTGATAAGCTTACTATATATAGAAAAGATGGAAGCGTGTATGCACAGTACGATGTTGTTATATATGGTGATGTGAATGGTGATGGTAAAATTACAAGTCTAGATATGTTGTATATAAAAAGACATGTTTTGAATATTAGAATTTTGAAAGATGCTAATTTAGAGGCGGCAGATACAAATAAAGATGGTAAAATTACAAGTCTAGATATGTTATATATAAAAAGACATATTCTTGATATAAAATATATACAACAATAAAATGGAGACAATATAATGAAAAATATAAAAAAAATTGTATTAGTTTGCTTATCGTTGATTATTATATTTACAACGGCAGATATATTATTTGATAAAAAAACTGTATCAGCAGAAGAAACAGCATACGTTTCAATAAGTTCAGGAAGTTGTGAAGTTGGAGAAATAGTAAATATTAATATTACACTTAGTGAAAATGTTATGCAGTGTGATTTTTATATAAATTATGATTCAAATATAATAGTACCTTCTGGTGGCGATTATGATGCTGGTGGAAATGGGATTCTTTATTTTGTATCAGCAGATAAGAGAACATTTAATATAACATTTAAAGCAATAAATCCAGGTACTACCAATATATCAATTATAAAATCAACAGCACAAATGGGATCAGCTTATGAAGATTATATGTCAATTAATGCTTCGATAGGAAAGGTTACAGTAACAGCGCCAGAAAGCTATTCAGATGACAATACATTAAGTTCACTTGAGATAAGTCCTGGTGTACTTTCACCGGCATTTTCATCAAATGTTACAACGTATACAACATCAGTTGGAAGCGATTGTGATAGACTTACGGTAAGTGCTACAGCAAATGATTCAAAGGCTACTATCAAAGTATCTGGAACGCGAATGGATCCAGGGCTTAACACAACTACTATAACGGTAACAGCTGAGGATGGAAGCAAAAAAGTATATACTATAAAAACAACTAAAGGTGATAATGTAACAACACCTGAACAGGCAAGTAAAGAGGCAGAAGAAACTGATGGAACTAATCAGGATGGAACAACATCTGGAGATAACAACAGTATTATTCAGGAACCTACAGTAAGGGTTGATGACTATGAATATAAGATAATTTCTTCATTTGCTGAGGATTCTTTGCCATCAGGTTATGTCCAGTCAGAAACCGATTATAATGGCATTAAGATAGCTGTTGGCATGGGAATTAACACAAGAGTTATGTTAGCTTATCTTGAGAGCACAGATGGAACAGGTGAAAGTGGTTTTTACGTATATGATTCAGTGAAGAAGACTTTTTCAAAATACATAGAAGTATATCAGCCAGAGCTGTCATATTGTATCCTTCCTATAGATGAGTCATCTATGGAGCTTCCTGATGGTTATGAAGCGGGAAGAATAAACATCAATAACAGGGAAGTGGATGTACTTCTTGATAAAACTGGTAATTATGCACTGTTTTATGGCGTAAGCTCAACTGGTGATACAGGATGGTTCAGGTATAACATCAACGATGGTACGATACAGGGCTATGCTGGATATAATTCATCAGATGAACCAGCATTGATACATGTGCAGGATAAGGAAGCTTCTGCTAAAGGAGTAGTAAACGTCTTAAAAGGCACAAGCAATATAATATTAGCATTATTAGTTGTACTCGTACTTGTAGTAGCAGTACTTGTAGTAGCGGTTATAGTACTTTCACATAAACTTTCTGTAAGTAAGAAAGCATTCGTAAAAGCCATGGATGAGTATGATGATTCAGATGAATATGATGAGCTTCTTATAAAAAAAGATGATAGTGATGACAGCGATAATGATGAAGCTGATTCACAGGAATATGATGAAGATATAGAAGTATCAGAAGATGCTGATATTGAAGAAAGTACCGAAAACAATGACAGCTATAATACACAGAATGAAGAATATACAGATGATTCTTCAGATGCAGATATATTAGATGACGAATCAGAGGAAATCGAACTTGAGGAAATAGAGTTGGAGGAAACTGATAAGAAGTAATATTGTTGTTTAACACACATTCTTAACGTACGGACGACAGCATATATGAGAAAAGCAGGTGTGCATACATCAACGATGCCAGAAGCTTCAATTGGATATTTCTAAGACTTTTCATATACGTAATGGTAGTTTCCGCTACCGTTCGATACGGGACATCCGTGTCCCATATCTCACTTCCACAGACATCCGTGTCTGTGGATAGCTGGGTAGCTAAGAAAAAGTCTAAGAACTATCACAATTGAACTTCAAGTACATCTTATGATGTTTGCACACCTGCTTTTCTCATATATGCTGTCTGACTTTGGCTTGATTTACGAAAAATGAATGTGTGGCTAAATCAAAGGGTAGAGGCATGAGGGGCGGAATTGTGCGCTTTACGCACAATTCCGCCCTGTTTCGTCACCTTGATTTAATTGAATATTCAGCATTAAATTATGCCGCAACACAGACAAATATAAGCTACAGGCAGTTCTGCATACTATGTGAAATGCAC
>ENA-OWPJ01000051-OWPJ01000051.1-human-gut-metagenome-genome-assembly--contig:-NODE-51-length-140757-cov-12.2405_pt1 | contig 140757 bp, 126 predicted proteins | sample MGYA00248264_ERZ651846 | MGnify/ENA primary metagenome ERZ651846 (study PRJEB26924, sample SAMEA4378271) | human gut metagenome | biome: human gut; feature: human-associated habitat; material: faeces...
CGCAAAAAGGAAAAGTTACAAACGGATGAAGATTCAATGTGTAGTTTTGAGAGTAGATGGAAACATAAAAAAGAAATGCAGGCTGAAACAGTTGTTTCAGTCTTTTTTTGTATTGCAGGAAAGTTTATATTTTAGTTGACACAAAAGTCAGGATATGCTATGATGAATCGGTATGAATTAACGCCGGTGCTCAGTCATCTGGATACTCCAACCAATGGCCGGGGACACGGTAAGTATAAGATTAAAGGAGGAAATCAACATGATTTCAAAGGAAAAGAAAGCAGCAATCATCGCACAGTACGGCAGAAAGCCGGGAGATACCGGTTCACCGGAAGTTCAGATTGCCATTCTGACTGAGAGAATCAACGAACTGACCGAGCATCTGAAGAACAACCAGAAGGATCACCATTCCAGACGTGGTCTGCTGAAGATGGTAGGACAGAGACGTGGTCTGCTGGATTACTTAAAGAAGACTGATCTGGAAGGCTATCGTGTACTGATTGAAAAACTTGGTATCAGAAAGTAATTGAAATGTCGAGGGTGGAGATGCTTTTCTCCACCCTGTTTTCGATTCAACAGGAAAATGCAAATTTCTCAGAAGACATTACCCGAAGCCGCTGCTGTACCTGTGACCAGGGAATACAGTTGCAGGCAGAGCAGTAGTTTCGGAGTCTTTTGCTGAAGAAAATAAACAAAGAAAAGGAGACAAAAACATGTACAAAAGTTTTAGTATGGAACTTGCCGGAAGAACTCTGACTGTTGATGTAAACAGAGTGGCAAAGCAGGCCAATGGTGCGGCCTTTGTGCATTACGGTGATACAGTGGTACTGTCTACAGCCACAGCATCTGACAAACCAAGAGAAGGAATTGACTTTTTCCCGCTGAGTGTAGAGTATGAAGAAAAGTTATATGCAGTAGGAAAAATCCCGGGTGGATTTACCAGAAGAGAAGGAAAAGCATCTGAGAATGCCATTCTGACCTCTCGTGTAATTGACCGTCCGATGCGTCCGCTGTTCCCGAAGGATTACCGCAATGATGTAACACTGAATAATATGGTTATGAGTGTGGATCCGGAGTGCCGTCCTGAGCTGGTGGCAATGCTGGGTGCTGCAATTGCAACCTGTATTTCTGATATTCCCTTTGATGGCCCCTGTGCTATGACTCAGGTAGGTCTGATTGATGGGGAGTTTGTATTAAATCCGTCTCAGGCTCAGTGGAAGTCCGGAGATTTGAATCTGACCGTTGCTTCTACCAGAGAAAAGGTAATTATGATTGAGGCCGGCGCTAACGAAATTCCGGAAGAAAAAATGATCGAGGCTATTTATCTGGCCCATGGTGTAAACCAGGAGATCATTCGCTTTATTGACAGCATTGTTGCTGAATGCGGAAAGGAAAAGCATGCTTATGAGAGCTGCGCGATTCCGGAGGAGCTGTTTGCGGCAATTCGTGAGATTGTAACTCCTGAAGAAATGGAAACAGCTGTATTTACTGATGATAAGCAGACTCGTGAGGAGAACATCCGCCAGATTACAGAAAAACTGGAAGAGGCATTTGCAGAAAACGAAGAGTGGCTGGCGCTTCTGGGTGAGGCAGTTTATCAGTACCAGAAGAAGACTGTCCGCAAAATGATTTTAAAGGATCACAAGCGTCCGGACGGCCGTGAGATTACTCAGATCCGTCCTCTGGCAGCTGAGATTGATCTGATTCCTCGTGTTCACGGTTCTGCTATGTTTACACGCGGTCAGACTCAGATCTGCAATGTATGTACTCTGGCTCCTCTGTCTGAGCAGCAGCGCCTGGATGGTCTGGATGAAAATGAAGTAGCAAAGCGTTATATGCATCATTACAATTTCCCGTCCTATTCTGTAGGTGAGACGAAGCCTTCCAGAGGACCGGGACGTCGGGAAATCGGTCACGGTGCGCTGGCTGAGCGTGCCCTGATTCCGGTGCTGCCCAGTGAGGAAGAATTCCCCTATGCAATCCGTACAGTATCCGAGACATTTGAGTCTAATGGTTCTACCTCTATGGCATCTACCTGTGCATCCTGCATGTCTCTGATGGCTGCAGGTGTGCCGATTAAGAAAATGGTAGCAGGTATTTCCTGTGGTCTTGTAACTGGCGATACAGATGATGATTTTGTTCTTCTGACAGATATCCAGGGTCTTGAGGATTTCTTTGGAGACATGGACTTTAAGGTAACCGGTACTACAGACGGAATTACTGCGATTCAGATGGATATTAAGATCCACGGCCTTACAAGACCGATCGTAGAGGGCGCAATTGCAAGATGCCGTGAAGCACGCCTGTTTATTATGGACACCTGTATGAAGCCGGCTATTGCAGAGCCGAGAAAAGAAGTAGGTCAGTATGCTCCGAAGATTGACCAGATCAGCATTGATCCGCAGAAGATCGGTGATGTTGTAGGTAAGCAGGGCTGTGTGATCAACAAGATTATCGAGGAGACCGGCGTAAAGATTGATATTTCCGAGGAAGGAAATGTTGCAATCTGCGGTACTGATCGTGAGATGATTGAAAAGGCAAAGAGCATTATTAAGAATATTGTAACTGATATTGAACCGGGTCAGGTAATTACTGGTAAGGTAGTGCGTATTATGCCCTTTGGAGCATTTGTAGAGCTGAAGCCGAAAAAAGACGGTATGGTTCATATTTCCAGACTTTCTGATAAACGTGTAGAGAAGGTAGAAGATGTGGTAAACATTGGAGACATGGTTACAGTAAAGGTTCTGGATGTAGACAAGATGGGTAAGATCAGCCTGAGCATGAAGCCTGGTGATCTTGCAAAGAAGGACAGTGACAAATAAGTATATGAATAAAAAGGTATTTACCGGAATGCTGGCCGCCATTATGGCGGTCAGCAGTTCTTTTATGAGTTTTGCAGATTCTGTGAATCTGGCACCGGGAGAAAATCCTGTTTCCGGGCCGGAAGAGCAGGGAGAGAGCATTCTGCCTCCGTCGGCTCAGATTGGCGATCGGCTGAACGCGCCGGGAGAGCAGACAGAAAATCCCGGAAATCAGAGCAGCACCATAACTGCGGGAGGAAGCGCACAGGGCCAGAGCAGTACCATAACTGAGGGAGGAAGCACGCAGGGCCACAGCGGTACTATAACTGCGGGAGGAGGCATGTCCGGTCAAAATGGGCCATCTCCTTCAGGCAGTACTGTGATTACTTCCGGAGTACTGGCCGGACCTGGAGTTTCCGGAAGCGGAGGCGGTCCCGGAATGTCAGGCGGTGCTGTTATATCTGACGGTACCGACGGTTTTGCGGGAACCGTTTCCTCTCCTCTGGTTAAGGTGGCAGAAAAATATACCTATGATCAGATGAGTCAGGATATTCAGGAGCTTGCGTCACGTTACAGCAGCCTGATGAAGGTAAATACCATTGGAACCACTCTGGATGGGAGAAATCTGTATGAGGTAGTTGTGGGAAATATCAATGCCGAAAAGCATGTTTTAATTCATGGAGGAATTCATGCCCGGGAATATATGACACCGCTGCTTATTATGAAGCAGCTGGAATATGGCCTTGCCTTTTATGGTACAGGTTCCTATGAAGGACGGCTGCTTTCTGATTTATTTAACAAAACAGCAATTCACTATGTTCCTATGGTAAATCCGGACGGGATTACTATCAGCCAGTCAGGTATCGGAGGAATCCGGTCAGAGGAGCTTCGCAGAACCATTGAGCAGTGTTACCAGAATGATCTGGCTCAGGGACGAACCAGCGCTGCAATGGAACGGTATTTAAATTACTGGAAAGCAAACGGACGGGGTGTGGATTTAAATCAGAATTTCCCGGCGGACTGGGAAGAAGTGACCAGCTCTGATATGCCATCTTATGCCACCTATAAGGGGGCAGCGCCTTTATCTGAGCCGGAAAGTCAGGCTCTGGCAAATCTGATTCAGTCAAGAAACTGGACGGCAACCATCAGCTATCACAGTATGGGAAATATCATTTACTGGGATTATCCGGGGAATACCGTATCTGCCCAGTCTCAGGAGCTGGCCAATGCAGTATCTGCAAAAACAGGTTACAGGCTGGCTGGCAGCAGCGGGCATGGTGGATTTAAGGATTGGCTTCAGATTAAGGAAAATCCGATCCCCAGTCTGACGATAGAAGTAGGAAGCGTATCCTGCCCGATGCCGCTCACAGAATTTACTGATGTCTGGAATAAGAACCAGGAAGTATGGGCGGCTGTACTGAAATGGGCTGCGGAACACTGAATTTTTTGAGAAAAAACCAAATATAGACAAAAAAGAGACAGGAGAGGAAGAAAACTCATCCTGTCCTTTTTAGATCAAGTAGTAATATGCCACGAAAAATGTCGAAAGCCTTCGTTATTTTACATGAATTTATCCGAATTTTTACATAAAGTTTAAATACGGTTGAAAATGCGTGAACGGGTATGATATGATGAAAATATCTGCGGCTAAGGAGAAGAAAAAAACAGTACGCGGGGGATGAGGAGGACGAGATGTCAATCAGTGACGTGTCAAATGTATTTGGGTTTCTTGGCGGTCTTGGAATGTTCCTGTACGGTATGAATATTATGGCCGACGGAATGCAGAAGACAGCCGGCAGTAAGATGAGCAGTTTTCTGGGAATGCTGACAAACAACAGACTTCTGGCAGTAGCACTGGGAGCTCTGATTACAGCAATTATCCAGAGCAGCGGCGCTACCACGGTTATGGTCGTCGGTTTCGTAAGTGCAGGTGTTCTGAATCTGACACAGGCAGTTGGCGTAATCATGGGTGCCAATATCGGTACGACCATTACAGCATGGATCGTTTCCATGAGCCAGCTGGGAGATGCTTTTGAGGTTATGAAGCCCAGCTTTTATGCACCGGCTATTATCGGTATTGGAGCCTTGCTTCTGGTATTTGCCAAAGGGCAGAAGAAGAAAACAGCAGGAGAAATCTGCATTGGTCTTGGTCTTTTGTTTATTGGTCTTGATTTTATGTCAGGCTCTATTTCTCCCTACACGGATGCGCCGATTTTTGCAAAGGCCTTTGAGGTTCTGGGAGGAAATCCGTTCCTTGGCATGATTATCGGAGCGCTGGTAACAGCACTTCTGCAGAGTTCATCTGCATCAGTGGGAATCCTGCAGACTCTGGCAATGAATGGAATTGTAACTACGAATGCAGCAATTTATATTACCCTGGGACAGAATATTGGTTCCTGCGTAACAGCCATGCTTTCCAGTATAGGCGGTTCCCGGATCGCCAAGAGGGCTGCGGTAATTCATCTGACCTTTAACGTAATTGGAGCGATTCTGGTAGGAACTCTGGGATTTGTTTTTTTTGCTCTGAGACCGGATTTTGCAGCATCCAATATTAATGCAGTGCAGATATCCATTTTCCATACCATATTTAATCTGACTATGACAACCGTCCTGTTCCCCTTTGCCAATCAGCTGGTAAAGATTTCCGGCATTGTTGTCCGGGAGAAGCCGGAGGAGGAGGCGCCTGAAGCTGCGGAGGATGAGGAGACAGCAGTTACCTTCAAGCATCTGGACGAGCGTATTTTTGAATCTCCAGCCTTTGCTGTGGAAACAGCAGCTCTGGAAGTGGTTCATATGGGACAGATTACCCTGGAGAATGTAAGAGCGGCAATCGATGCTCTTCTGACACGCAATACAGAGGGAATCGAGCAGGTATACAAAACGGAAAAAACAATCAATAATATGGAAAAGATGCTGACAGAGTATCTGATTAAGGTAGAGAATCTTTCTCTGACAGAACGTCAGAAAAAGATGGTAAATAACCTGTTTTACAGCATCAGTGATATTGAGCGGATCGGGGATCACGCTGAAAATCTTGCAGAGCAGGCCGAGTATATGGAGACTCACCAGCTGGATTTCTCAGAAACAGGATTTGATGATCTGCGCTCCATCGGCGGAAGTGTTCTGAAAGCATTTGAATATGCGATTGATGCAAGACAGAACGGCAGTATGGATGCAGTGCGTAAGGTCAGCCAGTACGAGGATGATGTGGACAGTCAGGAAGAGGAGCTGCGGGAGAAGCACATTGAGCGGCTTTCCAGCGGAAAGTGCAAGGCATCCTCAGGTGTGGTATTCCTGGATATTATCAGCAATCTGGAGCGGATTGCTGATCATGCATATAACCTGGCAGGTTATGTAAAGAACGAATTATAGGGTATTTTTACAAAAGAAACTGTAAAGAGTTCATAAAATAGAAAAAACCTCTTGCTATTTTAATCGTAATTGGGTAAAATAGGCATAGGTTGATGATATTTTAACAATCATTAAATTTTTAACAATTCAGGAGGAATTTGTCATGGCAGTAAAAGTAGCAATCAATGGTTTTGGACGTATTGGCCGTCTGGCATTCAGACAGATGTTTGGTGCAGAGGGTTATGAGGTAGTAGCAATCAACGATCTGACCGACCCGAAGATGCTGGCACACTTACTGAAATATGATACCGCTCAGGGCGGATACGCAGGCCATATCGGTGAAGGCAAACACACCGTAGAGGCTGGTGAGGATTCCATCACCGTTGACGGAAAGACAATTAAAATTTATGCTGAGAAGGATGCTAAGGATCTTCCGTGGGGAGAGATTGGCGTAGATGTAGTTCTGGAGTGCACCGGTTTCTACACCTCCAAAGCAAAATCTCAGGCTCATATCGATGCAGGCGCTAAGAAGGTTGTTATCTCCGCTCCGGCTGGCAACGATCTGCCGACCATCGTTTACAGCGTAAACGAGAACACTCTGAAGGCTGAGGACACCATCATTTCCGCAGCTTCCTGCACCACCAACTGCCTGGCTCCGATGGCTAAGGCTCTGAATGACTACGCTCCGATCCAGTCTGGTATCATGAGCACCATTCACGCTTACACCGGCGACCAGATGATTCTGGACGGACCGCACAGAAAAGGCGATCTGAGAAGAGCAAGAGCAGGCGCAGCTAACATCGTTCCGAACTCCACCGGCGCAGCTAAGGCTATCGGCCTGGTTATTCCGGAGCTGAATGGCAAGCTGATCGGTTCTGCACAGCGTGTTCCGGTACCGACCGGTTCCACCACCATTCTGACTGCAGTTGTTAAGGGCAGCGATGTTACCAAAGAAGGCATCAACGCAGCTATGAAGGCAGCAGCTTCCGAGTCCTTCGGCTACAACGAGGATGCAATCGTTTCTTCCGACGTTATCGGTATGAGATACGGTTCTCTGTTTGATGCTACTCAGACCATGGTAGCTCAGATTGCTGACGATCTGTACGAGGTTCAGGTTGTTTCATGGTATGACAACGAGAACTCCTACACCAGCCAGATGGTTCGTACCATCAAATACTTCGCAGAGTTACACTAATTGCGGAGTCCGGGAATCTGATTCCGGCATAAGATAGGAAGACTCAGTCAGGGGTCCGGTCTGAAAGGACCGGGCCCTTTTGTGCTTTCACAGGAAAGCACGTCCAATGAAAACAAAAGGCTTGGCGGGGATGCGCACAGCTAGCCTGAGGAAAATAGCTGCTGACGCAGCCGCGTTCCCATGCAGTTTGCTATGCAGGCAGACTGTAAAGCAGAAGATTTTTGAGACAAAGAGAGGAATAAACCATGTTAAATAAGAAAAGTGTTGACGATCTGAAGGATTTAAAGGGTAAAAGAGTTCTGGTCCGCTGCGACTTTAACGTACCGTTAAAGGATGGAAAGATCACAGATGAGACTCGTATCGTTGCAGCTCTGCCGACTATCCAGAAGCTGGTAGGCGAGGGCGCAAAGGTAATCCTTTGCTCTCACCTGGGCAAAGTAAAAAATGGCCCCAACGAGGGTGAGTCCCTGGCTCCGGTTGCTGTAAGACTGGAAGAGAAGCTGGGCAAGAAGGTTGTATTCGTAGCTGATTACAATGTAACCGGCGAAGCAGCAACCAAGGCTGTTGAGGCTATGGCAGACGGCGATGTAGTGCTTCTGCAGAACACCCGTTTCCGCGGCAAAGAAGAGACCAAGAACGGCGAGGAATTCAGCAAAGAGCTGGCTGACCTGGCTGATGACTATGTATGCGATGCATTTGGTTCCTCTCACAGAGCACATGCTTCTGTAGAAGGCGTAACCAAATTCATCACCGCAAAGGGCGGCACCAATGCAGTTGGTTATCTGATGCAGAAAGAGATCGATTTCCTGGGCAATGCAGTAGAGAATCCGGTAAGACCGTTCGTTGCTATCTTAGGTGGCGCAAAGGTTGCTGATAAGCTGAACGTTATCTCCAATCTGCTGGAGAAGTGCGATACTCTGATCATCGGCGGTGGTATGGCATTTACCTTCTTAAAGGCACAGGGCAAGGAAGTTGGCAATTCTCTGGTTGATGATACCAAGCTGGAGTACTGCAGAGAGATGATGGAAAAGGCAGAGAAGCTGGGCAAGAAGCTTCTGCTTCCGGTTGATGCTGCAGTTGCTGCTGCATTCCCGAACCCCATTGATGCTCCGATTGATGCAAAGAATGTTTCTGTTGATGAGATCCCAGCTGATATGATGGGTCTGGATATCGGTACTGAGAGTGCAAAGCTGTATGCTGAGGCTGCAAAGACCGCAAAGACCGTTGTATGGAACGGACCGATGGGCGTATTTGAGAACCCGACTCTGGCAGCAGGTACCATTGCAGTTGCAAAGGCACTGGCAGAGACTGAGGCTACCACCATCATTGGCGGCGGCGATTCTGCAGCAGCTGTAAACCAGCTGGGCTTTGCTGACAAGATGAGCCATATTTCTACCGGCGGCGGCGCTTCTCTGGAATTCCTGGAAGGAAAAGAGCTTCCGGGCGTAGCAGCAGCAGACGACAAATAAATCGAGAAATCGCAAAAAGGAGAAGGAATATGTCCAGAAAGAAAATTATTGCAGGAAACTGGAAGATGAATATGACTCCCACCGAGGCTGTGAAGCTGGTGGAGACATTAAAACCGCTGGTAGTTAATGATGAGGTTGACGTAGTATTCTGCGTACCGGCGATTGACATTATTCCGGCTATGGAGGCAGCAAAGGGCTCCAACATTAACATTGGAGCAGAAAATATGTATTTTGAAGAAAAGGGCGCTTATACAGGCGAGATTTCTCCCAACATGCTGGTTGATGCAGGCGTAAAATACGTGATTATCGGCCACTCTGAGAGAAGAGAGTACTTTGCTGAGACCGATGAGACAGTAAATAAAAAAGTCTTAAAGGCCTTCGAGCATGGTCTTACTCCAATTATCTGCTGCGGTGAGTCTCTGACTCAGAGAGAGCAGGGGATTACCATTGACTGGATCCGTCAGCAGATTAAGATTGCGTTCCTGAACGTAACCGCAGATCAGGCAAAGACTGCAGTAATTGCATATGAGCCAATCTGGGCTATTGGTACCGGTAAGGTTGCAACCACAGAACAGGCACAGGAGGTATGTGCAGCAATCCGTGCATGTATCGGTGAGATTTATGATGAGGCAACGGCAGAGGCTATCCGCATTCAGTACGGCGGTTCTGTATCTGCATCCAGCGCTCCGGAGCTGTTTGCTCAGGCAGACATTGACGGAGGCCTGGTTGGCGGCGCTTCCCTGAAACCGGATTTCGGTGCAATTGTAAACTATAAAAATGCCTAAATTCTAAACCGTCTCCTCGCGGTTTCTTAATTGGGCCATACAAAAATAGAGAATAAGTATAGGCTGTGAAAATATCGTCAAGATTTTTCATGGCCTATATACATCTCTGTTAAGATATAGTAAAATGAAATGGGACAGGTGCAGTTTAGCTTTGTCCCATTTCGTTTTACTGTCTTAGAGGCAGGGAAAGGCAGAACAATGCAGGTAAAAGATCTGTGGAGAAACATTATAACGACAGTTTTGATTATGAGCCTGTCTACGTTAGTGGCGGTAGCCTTTTTTTATTATGGAAAAAATACTACAAGCGTTGCGATTATCTATGTTCTCAGTGTGATGCTGGTAGCGCGCTATACAGTGGGCTATGCATCAGGAATCGTAGCGTCTCTGTTTGGCGTAGGCTTTGTAAATTATGTATTTACCTATCCATATATGACGCTGAATTTTACCATTGATGGCTATCCTGTTACATTTGTAGGGATGACGGTGGTATCTGTGATCACCAGTGCGATGACAACAAAGTTTAAAAAGCAGAGTCAGATGCTAAATGAACGAGAGAAGCTTTTAATGGAGGCGGAAAAGGAAACGATGCGGGCCAATTTGCTTCGGGCGGTTTCCCACGATTTAAGGACACCGCTGACAGCGATTATCGGACTTGCCAGCACCTATCTGGAAAATGGCACCTATATGAAAGAAGCAGAGAGAACAGAATTGGTCAGCAATATTCGTGAGGATGCCAACTGGCTGTTAAATATGGTGGAGAATCTGCTTTCTGTTACCAGGATCCATGTGGGGGATGCCAGAGTTGCGAAAAGCATGGAGCCTCTGGAGGAGGTAGTTTCTGAGGCGGTGCTTCGTTTGAAAAAGCGTCTTCCCGGCGCGCGGATTACTGTTCATGTACCGGATGAGTTTTTAATGGTTCCTATGGACGCCATGCTGATTGAGCAGCTGATTATGAATCTTTTGGAAAATGCTGTATATCATTCCGGAACCGATGAACCCATAGAGCTGAATGTGGAAAAAAGAAAAAACAGCGTTGCTTTCCATGTGCGGGATTATGGCAAGGGGATTGCGCCGGAACGGCTTGAGAATCTGTTTGACGGCGGCGGTATGGAGCGCAACGGAAGCGGCGATTCTCATAAGGGCATGGGAATCGGGCTTACTATCTGCAAAACGATTGTAGCAGCTCATGAGGGAATCATACGGGCAGTGAATCATGAACAGGGAGCAGAATTTATTTTTACATTACCTTTGGAGGAGCAGGAGGAATCATGACAAATAAACAGACCATATTGATTATTGAAGATGAAAAGCATATTGGAAATTATATGGAAACTATAGTGATCGCCAACCAGTATAAGGCGCTGCGTGCCATGAACGGGCTGCAGGGGCTTTCCCTGTGCACTTCTCATTATCCGGATCTGATTCTTCTGGATCTGGGGCTGCCTGATATGGACGGAATGGAGGTTCTGCAGAGAATCCGCGGCTTTTCCAATATTCCTGTGATTGTGGTTTCAGCAAGAAATCAGGAACGGGAGAAGGTGGTGGTTCTTGACGGAGGCGCTGATGATTATATTACCAAGCCTTTTGGCTCAGAAGAGCTTTTAGCCAGAATCCGGACGGCTCTGCGCCATAGCGCCAGAGTTGCGTCCATCGCACCCCAGGAGCAGAAATATTCCAGAGAGGGTCTGGAAATTAATTTTGAGAAGCGTCTGGTTACCTTAAACGGGAAGGAGATTCATCTGACACAGATTGAGTATAAGCTGGTTTCTCTTCTTGCAAAAAATGCAGGAAAGGTATTGACTTATGACTATATTTTAAAAGATATCTGGGGTCCCTATGCAGATACGGACAACCAGATCCTTCGGGTTAATATGGCTAATATTCGCCGGAAGCTGGAAAAAAATCCTGCAGAGCCTTTTTATATTTTTACGGAAATCGGTGTAGGCTACCGAATGAAAGAATAAAAAACAGCGGCATATTGACAGAGCAAAAAACTCTGTCAGTAGCCGCTGTTTATTACTTTCCAGGCGCCGGATTTGTTGCTGCGGGCGATACTGATATAGCGGAAGGGATTGCCGTCCCGCCGGTCTTTTACCGTAAGAACACGGTAAATAATAATATTGCCCGGCATATATTCTCCCTCCAGTCCTGGATTGTGATAAAGGGATTCTTCGGAGTCTGCAGGGTAAATCTGATCAACACCCTCAAAGGAAGGAACCTCTTCGGTAAAATAATGCATGGCCAGGGCTTCTGTCTGTGCAAGCTCTTCTTCTGTGAGGGCCTCCCGGTAGGAAATAGTTTCTGAAGAAGATGAGGTTTCTACGGCGGACGCGATAGCAGCTGTCCGGGCTTCTGTGACAAACTCTGACGGAATCATGGACAGTGCCAGACGTTCCTGCGCAGTCAGAGAATAATAAAAATTAAGCCATTCCAGAGTATCCTCGGATACCTGGTTTTTCTTTTTGTAAATGCCTTCATATTCTACTGTATCTTCGGCCAGAAACAGTATATACTGTCCTTCTAATTCCAGAGCGGCAGCTCCGTCTGAGAGAATCAGATAAGGGGAGCCCATGCAGGAAAAATTGGCCTGCCCGTTTTGTCCGGGACGTTCAGATTCCGGAACCAGCTCTGTGATAGAACCGTCCGGTCTTCTCGTATCCGCGGAAATGGGAAGACGGTCCTCAGTTACTGCAATCCGGTCAGTGGAAATCATGGTTTTTCCGTCTATAAAAATCATCTGCTTTTCTTGAGATGCCGTCTCCGGGGAAGATTCCTCCCGGGAAGCCTCTGTGAGGAAGGCGGCGGCAGCTGTCCGGTTCCGGTTTTCTTCCGGGGCTGCGGATGAAGAAGCGCAGCCGGTGCAGAGAACGATTCCGGCGCTCAGCAGAATCAGCAGTTTCTTGTTCATAATATTCCTCCATTTTGAAGTATTATATCAATGAAACAGAGGGAATGCTTTAATATTTCTTTAATTTTCATTTACTTATTGAGTAAAATTCCGGGTGCCGGACAGGCGGCCGGTTTGGGTAGATGAGATGCTTGACCGGCAGAGGGAAATAGGATATAGTACATTTAGATGATCAGTTTTGCGGCATATAGATTACGACAGGAGAAAGGATTAAAACGGGGTGTTATGAGCAAAAAGAATGAGATCCAGAATCCAATCACAGAGGGGGTTATCTGGCAGCAGCTGTTGCTGTTTTTCTTTCCGATTCTGTTCGGTACTTTTTTTCAGCAGCTGTATAATGCGGCAGATGCCATGATTGTAGGACGATTTGTGGGCAAGGAGGCATTGTCTGCGGTTGGCGGTTCTACAGGAATGCTGACTCAGATGATTGTAGGATTTTTTGTAGGCCTTTCCTCAGGTGCTTCGGTTATTATTTCCCAGTATTATGGGGCAAAGCGTCCGGAGATGGTAGGGTATGCGGTTCACACGGCAGTGGCCTTTAGTGTCGTGTCGGGCCTGGTAATGACGGCAGTGGGAATTCCCCTTGCGCCCATTATGCTTACGGCTATGGGGACACCGGAGGATGTAGTAGGGCTTTCTGTAGAGTACCTGAGGATTTATTTTGCAGGAATGGTTGCAAACCTGATTTACAATACAGGAGCGGCGATCTTGAGAGCAGTGGGAGATTCCAAGCGCCCTCTTCATATTTTGATGTTTAGCTGTCTGATTAATATTGCACTGGATATTCTCCTGGTGGTAATGTGCGGTTTGGGAGTTAAGGGAGCGGCTATTGCGACGATTTTGTCTCAGCTGCTCAGCGCTGTTTTGGTATGCATCTGTCTGATGCGTGCACAGGATATGTATCGTCTGGAGTGGAAGCAGGTCCGACTGGATCAGAGAATGCTGAAACGGATTGTCCGAATTGGCTTTCCCGCAGGTCTGCAGTCTGTGATGTACGGATCCTCCAATGTGATTATCCAGGCGGGAATCAATTCCCTGGGAACCAATACGGTGGCTGCATGGGCGGCTTACAGTAAAATAGATGCCGTATTCTGGATGATGGTCAACTCCTTTGGAATTGCGATTACCACATTTGTAGGACAAAACTATGGTGCAGGAAAAACTGACCGTGTTCACAAGGGTGTAAGAAGCTGTATGAAGATGACGGTTATCTCTTCTGCTCTGATGTCTGTTCTGATTTATAACTGGGGAATTTATGCCTATGAGCTGTTTACAACGGACAAGGAGGTAGTTTCCATTGGGATTGATATGATGCGGTATCTCTCCCGATTTTATGTGACCTATGTGGCGATTGAGATTTTGTCCGGCGCTCTGCGGGGAGTGGGAGACTGCTGGATTCCCATGATGCTGTGCTGCGTAGGAGTCTGTGCCCTGCGGGTGGGGTGGATTTTGATTGCAGTTCCTCTTGATCGGAATATTTTTACGATTATGTTCAGCTATCCGCTGACCTGGGTGATTACTACGATATTATTTGCAGTATATTACCTGAAATACAGCAGACTGAAGGTGAGAAAGAAAAATCCCTGAAGATAAGGGAGAATCTCTGCATACAAAGAGGAATCTCCGGATTGACAAACCGGAGTGAAACTGATATTATCATCGTATGGAACGAGGGTGTTGCATAATAGCCGTTGTAAAAATGGCCTTATGGGCACCCTCTTTTACGTTAAATGGGTGCCGCCCCTTTGGAAAAAGTCCTTTGAGAGAAGAAGGGAGAAGGAAGCAATGAAGAATTACAGTAGGGAAGATATTATCCGGATTGTGGAGGAAGAGGATGTAGAATTTATCCGTCTGCAGTTTACGGATATGTTTGGTATGCTGAAGAACGTGGCTCTTACCGCCAGTCAGCTGGAACGGGCGCTGGATAATCAGTGCATATTTGACGGCTCTGCCATAGACGGATTTGTTCGGATTGAGGAATCGGATATGTATCTGTATCCGGATTATAATACCTTTGAGATATTCCCCTGGCGGCCGCAGCAGGGAAAGGTTGCCCGCCTGATTTGTGACGTTTACCGTCCCAACGGGGAACCGTTTGAGGGCGATCCCCGGTATGTGCTGAAGAAGGTTCTGAAAGAGGCTGAGAGAATGGGATACACCTTCCATGTGGGCCCGGAATGTGAATTTTTCCTGTTTGACACAGATGAGAGCGGCAGACCCTCTACAGACACCAGGGAAATGGCCGGGTATTTTGATGTGGGCCCGGTAGATATGGCAGAGAATGTACGTCGTGATATTGTTCTGAATCTGGAGGAGATGGGGTTTGCTGTGGAGGCGTCTCACCATGAGCTGGCTCCGGCCCAGCATGAGATTGATCTGGAATACATGGACGGACTGACTGCTGCAGATAATATTATGACCTTTAAAATGGCGGTGAAGACGATTGCAAAGCGTCATGGGCTTCACGCTACTTTTATGCCAAAGCCAAAGGCTGGAATTAATGGCTCAGGTATGCATATTAATATGTCTCTGGCAGACCAGTCAGGTCACAATGTTTTTATTGACGAAACGGATGGTCTGGGACTCAGCCGGATAGCATATCAGTTTATGGCAGGGATTCTTGCCCACATGAAGGAAATAACCATGCTGACCAATCCTCTGGTCAATTCTTACAAGCGTCTCGTTCCGGGATATGATGCCCCGGTGTATGTGACCTGGTCAGCGGCAGCCAACAGAAGCGCTCTGATTCGTATTCCCTGTACCAGGGGAAGCAATACCCGGATTGAGCTGCGCTGCCCTGATTCGGCAGTTAATCCCTATCTGGCCCTGGCATCCTGTCTGGCAGCAGGACTGGATGGAATCAAGCAGGAAATGGAACCGCCCAAAAGTGTGGATGTCAATCTTTTTGCCATGACAGAGGAACAGATGGATGCTCTTGGGATTGAGCAGCTGCCGGAGACTCTGGGAGAGGCCCTGGAAGCATTTGAACACAGCTCCTTTGTCAGAAAGGTTCTGGGTGATCATGTATATACCAAATATCTGGCAGCGAAAAGTGCAGAGTGGAAAAAGTTCCGGGCTGAAGTGACAGACTGGGAGGTAGAGGAATACCTGTATAAGTTTTAAGCATCAGACTGCTTAGAAGGGATCCGGATTTCCTGTTCTGGAGGTGAGAGGTTGGCTAACGTAATCGTGGCATTTTCCAAGCTGGAGGATGCAAAAAATATAAAAAGAATACTTGTGAAAAACGGATTTGACGTTGTCGCAGTCTGCACCTCCGGAGCTCAGACTCTTGCCCAGACCGAGGAGTTAAACGGCGGAATTCTGGTGTGTGGGTATCGGCTGGCAGATATGATTTATTCAGAGCTTCATGATTGTCTGAGCGCAGAGTTTTCCATGCTGATGGTTTCATCTCCCAGCAAATGGACATCTCAGATGCCAGAGGATGTGGTGTGCCTTCCCATGCCTTTAAAGGTAAACGATCTTCTCAGTACCTTAGAGATGATGGTTCAGGCCCAGGCACGGCGGAAAAAGCGGATGAAGCGTCAGCTGCGGCAGAGGAGCGAAGAGGAGCAGAGCCTGTTAATGCAGGCGAAAAGTATTTTAATGGAGCGCAATGGAATGACAGAGGAGGAGGCTCACCGATATATGCAGAAGTGCAGTATGGACAGTGGAACCAATATAGTAGAAACTGCTCAGATGGTGCTCAGCCTCAGCAATCTATAGAAACAGAAGAAGAGGGAACGGGGAGGAACGACAGTATGGATGATATTGACAGAAAGATTTTAAGGCTGCTGCAGGATAATGCAAGAACTTCACTGAAAACTATTGCAGAAAATACATTTTTATCATCTCCGGCTGTTTCAGCGCGGATTGAAAAGCTGGAAAAGGACGGAATTATTTCCGGTTATCATGCTCAGGTAAATCCCATGAAGCTGGGATATCACATTATTGCGTTTATTAATCTGAACGTAGTACCGGATGACAAGCCAAAGTTTTATGCTTATGCGGAAAGCGTGCCGAATATTCTGGAGTGCAGCTGTGTTACCGGGGATTATTCCATGATTCTCAAGGTAGCTTTTCACAGCACTATGGAGCTGGATGTTTTTATTGGCCAGCTTCAGAAGTTTGGAAAGACCAGTACCCAGATTGTATTTTCTACCCATGTGGGACCGCGCGGCGTGGATGTACAGGAGAATTAAGTTCCATTTTTGCTCCTTTTTCATACAGTATATTAGAATTGTATGAAAAGGAGCATTTTTGATCGCAATGGCAGATAAGGTCAGTATTGTAATTGATGCAGGTCATGGGGGACAGGATCCAGGAGCTGTATTTCAGGGACGGGAAGAAAAAACAGATACCCTGCGGCTGGCGCTGGCAGTAGGACAGATTTTGACAGAAAATGGAATGGACGTATCCTATACCCGGGTTACAGACCGCTATCATACGCCAGGGGAGAAGGCAGAAATGGCAAATTACCAGGATTCGGATTATTTTCTGTCTATTCACAGAAATGCCATGCCGGTTCCAGGGACAGCATCTGGAATTCAGACTCTGATCTATGATAACGGAGGAGCAGCCCAGCTGATGGCATCAGAAATTAATAAAAAATTGACGGAAATGGGCTGGAAGGATCTGGGGGTGATGGAACGTCCGGGATTGATTGTTTTGCGAAAAACAAAAATGCCGGCAGTGCTGGTGGAAGCCGGATTTTTGGATCATGAGCAGGATAACCGATTTTTTGATCAGAATTTCCAGAAGGTTGCCCAGGCTATTGCAGACGGAATTCTGGAAGCGGTAAAGCTGGAGGCAGACGGTCCGGCTTATTATCAGATTCAGGTGGGAGCTTACAAGAACAGACAGGAGGCAGAGCGTCTGGCAGAACAGCTGAAGGAGGAGGAATATCCGGCCTTTCTGGTGGCGGAGGACGGCTGGTTTAAGGTGAGGGTAGGCGCATATCTGAATCTGGATCATGCGGCGTGGATGGAAAAAACGCTGAGAGCAGCCGGATATCCGACGTTTATGGTGAAGGAAAGGGAAAAGTAGAAAAGGAAGGCGGTCTGCCTTGCATTCAGGAAATACAGATGATAAAATAAAGATATTTACAGAGAGTGAAAGGAAGCAGAACCTTGAAAAGTCTTGGCTGTATTATGTCAGAGACAAAACATCAGTCAGGCTGTGCCGGAAAGGAGGCGCTTTATGGAGAACAGGAAACGGATTGTAACCATTGGCAGACAGTATGGAAGCGGCGGCAGTGAGGTGGGAAAGAAGCTGGCAGAAAAGCTTGGCGTACACTGCTACGACAAGAATATTCTGCGGATAACCTTTTCCGTTTTCAGTCTGAGGTAATCAGAAAGCTGGCGGCAGCAGAATCCTGCGTTTTTATTGGCCGGTGTGCAGATTATGTGCTGGAAGGAGAAGAGGGACTGGTTCGTGTATTTCTCTATGCAGATATGGAGGCAAGGGAAGCAAGAATCCAGGAGAAGCATTTGTATGAGGAAAAGGATCTGATAAAAAATATCAAACGGATTGATAAAGAACGGCGGGACTATCACAGATATTATACGGGACGAAGCTGGGAGGATGTGGGAAACTACGATCTGATGCTGAATACGGCGCGGCTGAGCATTGACGGAACAGTCAATGTGATCCTCCATTATCTGGAGGAGAGGGGCCTGAGATAAGGAAGGACAGTGATTCAAATCGAGCCGATCTGATATAGAAAAAGGAGTGGCTGCTTCATAGGTGGAAAATCATCTTTGAAGCAGCCGCTTTCAATTTGTGAAGCTGTTACATATCCGGTACCGGAGTGGGGCGGGCAGGATCAAAAACATCCTCTGCGTGGAACAGATCCTCCAGCTTTCTGTGAGAGGGATCCTCGGCAGTTATATCCTTCCACATACGGTAGCCGTCCAGATTGCGTCGTCCCTGGCGCAGGAAGGTGTCCCCAAGCTGTACCCAGTACTGGTTGGAGTCCACGTTGCAGAAATACCGGAATCCGGCCTGATACAGATAGGTAAACCGCTCATTCTCTGCAGTGTAGGGGTGCCAGTCTCCCACATCAGCGCCAAATGGGTAAAGAATAATGTCCGTAGGCCCGATTAGAGAGTCTACTTCTGTCTCCCATTTATCGGTGTCTGTTTTGAAGCGATCCCATTCGACAGTACCCAGATCCAGATGTCCCCAACTGTGTGAGGCCAGCTCCCAGCCGTGATCTTTTAAGCACTGGGCAACCTTTGCGGCTTCCTGGCGATCCTGTTCATAGGTAGGAGAATCTGCATAGGAGGCAGCAGTCCGATATCCCAATATTCCCTCGTAACCGGTAAATGCGAGAACTGCCCGGGCGCCACGGTAGGAAAAATCAGGATGCTCCTGGATAAAATCCTCCAAAATGGGAACCAGGTCATAGGAGCCGGTAACAGAGGTACCGTCATCGAGAATCATTTCACAGGTAGGCTTTCCGTCCGCTCCGATCACAATCCGGGAGGCGAATCCGTCTCCGTCCATATAGGGATAGTAGCAGAGATCATCCTGAGACATGACAAAGGGAAGTTTTCCCTCTGGCAGCATGATGTCTCCGGCCTTCATCACAGTTTTTCCTGTTTCATCTGTGGTTTCGTAGGCGAGATCGTGAAGGCGAACCAGAACGTAGCCCTTATCGTACATGGTTTGGAGTATCTTTTTAAATTCCTCTACGGTAGTCATAACCTGATTGTAGCCGTCCTGATCTGACTGGCCGTCAAAGGCCTTGGCAGGATCGACAACCAGGGAGTGAAAGAACACATGGGTCACTTTGCTGATAGGAGTTCGAACCAGGGACTGACGGATCGTTTCGTACTGGGCAATCGCAGACTGGACCTCCGGAAGGGATGCCATCTGAGAATCCTCCTGAAGCAGGGAAATGGCCTTGTCGTAATCATACCCGGCAGCCAGGGCAGAAGCCTGGGAAAGAAGGCTCTGAGCCGGTGTCTCTGAGGTGGTTTCTTCTGGGGATGCCGGACTTTGCTGAGAACCGGAAGGGATGCCTTCTGGAGAGTGAGCTGTTTCCGTTTGGGCCTGATTGGAGGCGGTGGCTGCTCCAGAGGCAGAATTCTGACTGTTTCCGGAAGCATTTTTGATCTTTGTTCCGATAAACATAGCGCCTGCAGCCAGAATGGCAACAATGGCCAGACATTCTGCAGCGACAGTAATGCGCCGGATGGTGCGTCTGCGTTTTCTCCAGCGAGCGCGTTCTTCTGAATTGTATGGTATCATAATATCCTCTCATTTCTATGTAATCTGAAGCTGCAGCCAGAAGACTGGTGCAGGGATAAAATATGCTGTAAGTGATTGTACCAGACTCAGATAGAGTCCAGATATAATCCTGCCTCTATCATAGCATAGAAAAGGGCAAATAGCCAGATGTTGCCTGAGAGGAACATAGATTCTTTCTGCCTGCCATAGACTGATCTTATAGATGGTAGTATTCAGGGAGAGATGGCTATGAAAGAAATATTGCTGGCATTATGTCTCGTATTGGCAGGAACAGAAGGGGCAGGCGGGGGCTGGTGGAATAAAGAGCCGCGGCTGGAAATGCCAGTCTCGTCAGGGACTGTTTTCGCCGTGGAAGGGAAGGCGGATGGCGCAGAGGCTGCTGGTGCAGGGGCAGGGAAGGCCGCTGGTGCAGGGGCAGAGACTGCCATGGAAACAAATACAGAAGCCGTTTCCGGACCGGAGATTTCTGCCCCCAGCGCAGTTTTAATGGAAGCATCGACCGGACAGATTATTTATGAAAAGCAGGCAGATGAACAGAGAAGTCCGGCCAGCATTACAAAGATTATGACACTGATTCTGATTTTTGATGCCATCGATGAGGGGAAAATCAAAATGACAGATGAGGTTGTTACCAGCGCGTATGCAAAATCCATGGGCGGTTCCCAGGTGTTTCTGGAGGAGGGGGAGCTCCAGACTGTGGAAACTCTGATTAAGTGTATTGTAATTGCATCAGGAAACGATGCGTCGGTTGCCATGGCAGAATACATAGCAGGTTCGGAGGAAGAGTTTGTCCGGAGGATGAATGAGCGGGCAGCAGGGCTGGGAATGACAGGAACTCATTTTGTGGACTGCTGCGGACTGACGGAAGATCCTTCGCATCTGACCACAGCCAGAGACATTGCGCTTATGTCCCGGGAGCTGATTACCAGATACCCTCAGATTCACGATTATTCAACAATCTGGATGGATACGATCACACATGTAACCAAACAGGGAACAAAGGAGTTCGGGCTTTCCAATACAAACAGGCTGCTGAAAATGCCTGCCAATTACCGGGTAACAGGACTGAAAACAGGATCGACTTCTCTGGCAAAATACTGTCTGTCTGCTACTGCGGAAAAGGATGGTATCCGCTTGATTGCCGCTGTCATGGCGGCTCCGGATTATAAGGCAAGGTTTGCAGATGCTCAGGCTCTCTTAAATTATGGGTATGCCAGCTGCAGGTTGTATGAGGATCAGGAAATGCCAAAGCTTCCTCTTATGGCAGTAACAGATGGAATCGAGGATTTCGTTCCCTTGTCTTACCAGGGAGAATTTTCCTATCTTAGCTTAAACGGAGAGGATTTTTCACAGGTGGAGAAAAAGCTGATGCTTCCAGATGCCATGGAAGCGCCGGTAGAGGAGGGAGAAAAAGCCGGAGTTCTCCGGTATGAATTAAAGGGAAAGGTTCTGGGTGAGGTGGAGATTGTAACAGAGGGAGCTGTGAAAAAGGCCGGGTATCGGGATTATCTGAAGAAGCTGAGGAGGGCATGGATGATGGAATATTCGGATAATGTATTCGCAGGAGGAAAATGACAGCTGTGAGGGCTCTGTACTTGACATAGGAAATCATTTTGATAGAATGAACCTAGAACATAACAGGAGATTACAAAAATGAACAAACAGAACGAACAAAAGAAACAATTCTGGGCAGAAACAGGCTTCTGGAAGGAAGCAGGAATTTTGACAGTGGCTGTGGGAATTATTGCGGCAGCAGTATTTTTCTTTTTGATGCCAAGTCATGCGTCGGTGAGCAGCATTTCTGGTCTGGCGATTGTGCTTTCCAACTTTGTGCCCCTTCCGGTTTCTGCCATTACCATGATTTTTAATGTGGGACTTCTGATTGTGGGATTCTTAACCTGCGGGCGGGAATTTGGGGCAAAAACCGTTTATACCAGCATTATGCTGCCGCTGTTTCTTGGAATCTTTGAGAAGGTATTCCCCCATTTTCAGTCTCTGACAGGAAGCGCAGAGCTGGATGTGCTTTGCTATGTGCTGACGGTCAGCATTGGACTGAGCATTCTTTTTAACAGAAACGCTTCATCCGGCGGTCTGGATATTGTGGCAAAGATTATGAATAAGTATCTGCATATTGAGCTGGGGCGGGCCATGTCTCTTTCTGGCATGTGTGTAGCCCTGTCCTCCGCCCTGGTTTATGATAAAAAAACCGTAGTTCTCAGCATTCTGGGAACATATTTTAACGGGATTGTGCTGGATCATTTTATTTTTGGACAGAATTTGAAGCGGCGGGTATGTATTATTACAAAAAAAGAGAAGGAGCTGAGAGAATTTATTCTTCATGAGCTTCACAGTGGTGCAACAATTTATGAGGCAATCGGCGCCTATAATATGGAAAAACGCAATGAAATTATAACAATCGTGGATAAAAGCGAGTACCAGAGGCTGATGAATTTTATGCTTCACACCGATCCGGATGCATTTATGACGGTTTATACAGTGGCTGATATGCGCTATCGTCCCAAGCTTTAAGAAAAGCGGGATTCAAGTATCCGTCAAAAGGAAACGGGAAAAAACAGGCAGCTTTGTTTAAAGCGTGGGAAAGCCGTCCATACTGTCAGTAAATGGAATGGAAAGAAGGATGACAGTATGAAACAGAAGAATTTTATGGCCCGGTACCTGCAGGAGATAACGCCGGTTTCCTTTGAACTGGAGACAGCAGAGGAGTTTCAGATAATTGGAAATGGCCCTGCACAGTTTCGGGTAAAGCTCAGACGGGAGATTCCCAGGAGAGAGCTGCTCCAAAGTACATCTCTGGCTTTGGGAGAGGCCTATGCCAGAGGCGATTTGGAGGTGGACGGGGATCTGTATCAGGTGCTGGATCTGTTTCTTGGATCTATGGAGCGATTTCGGACAAGCAGATGGGCTCTTGCCGGATTGCTTCATACCTCTTTAAACGAAAAAAAGCAAAAGGAGCAGGTAGCTTCCCATTATGATTTAGGAAATGATTTTTATCATCTTTGGCTGGATGAGACCATGAGCTATTCCTGCGGATATTTTCAGAAGGAGGATACTTCGCTTTTTGAGGCCCAGGTGGGAAAGGTGGATCATATTTTAAAGAAGCTGCAGCTAAAGACGGGGATGACTCTGTTGGATATTGGCTGCGGATGGGGATTTTTGATGAAACGGGCAGTGGTTCACTATGGGGTGAAGGCAGTGGGGATTACCCTAAGCCAGGAGCAGTTTGAACAGGTGTCCCGGGAGATTGAGGAAAACCATCTGCAGGATCGCATGACAGTAAAGCTGATGGATTACCGGGAGCTAAAGGACAGTGGGATGATGTTTGACCGGGCAGTCAGTGTGGGAATGCTGGAGCATGTGGGGCGGGGCCATTATGGGCTGTTTCTGGAGGCGGTACAGCAGGTGCTGAAGCCGGGAGGGCTGTTTCTGCTTCATTATATCAGCGCTCAGAGGGAGCATCCGGGGGATCCCTGGATTCGCCGGTATATTTTCCCTGGCGGAGTGATTCCCAGTCTCAGGGAAATTGTGAATTTGCTTCCGGAACAGAATTTTTATTTGCTGGATGGAGAAAGTCTGCGCCGCCATTATACAAAAACCCTTCTTTGCTGGAGGGAGAATTTTCTGAAACACAGGGAAGAGCTGGAGAAAGAGCGGGGACAGGAGTTTGTCCGGATGTGGGAGCTGTATCTGGCATCATGCGCAGCGGCCTTTCATAATGGGATTGTAGATCTTCATCAGCTTCTTCTTTCTAAGGGCGTTAATAATGAACTTCCCATGATACGGACGGTGTAGGCAGGGCGGGATTTTGTCCCGGCGCAGCAGGGGCTACGGTCTGTCTCTCAACCGTCCCAGGTGGAATACCAGCAGCAGTCCGCCATAAGAAAAAGAGAAAAAGAATATTTGCAGGGCAGTTTCCAGAAAGAGGGGAAGCTGCCCTGCTTCTGGGTGAAGGGCAGAAACAAAATAGTGAATGCCTGCAGAAAGCAGGAGAAAGAAGGATGGCTTTCCGATCATTTCCCAGGCATTCCAGAAAAAGGGAATCTGACGAAAAAGGGCATATAAATGAAGCAGGGACAAAAACAGTTCGCTGGCAAGCATTCCCCATAGATAGGCTAGAATACCGAATCGGGGAATTCCAAATAGGACAAAGCAAATGCGAAGAATGAGAGCGGCGGTATTGTGCAGGAAGGTGGTGCGGGTGCGGCCAAGCCCATTGAGAATACTGCCTGTGGTGGTGGACAGATAGAGAAACGGACAGAGCCATGCCAGAATCCGGATAAAACGTCCTGCTGTGGGATCATGGAATACGCTGTTTCCCAGGGCAGAGCCAAATAAAATAAAAATACCAGTACAGAGAATTCCCATATACAGACTGTACCGGAGGGACATGGCAATGCAGGAGGAGATCCGTTCCTGCTTACCTTCTGACTGAGCCTGAGCTACATTGGGCAGGAGAAGCACAGCCATGGAATTGGTGATGGCAGAGGGAAAGAGAATAAAGGGCAGGGCCATTCCGGTGAGGACACCATAAACAGAAAAGGCCTCAACGGAGGAAAGGCCAAAGCGCTGCAGGCAGTTGGGAATCCAGACAGCTTCGGCGCTGGCCAGAATATTTAAAACCAGGCGGTTTCCCATCAAAGGAAAGGCCAGAGTAAGCAGGGGAAGACTGATGGAAGCAGCCGGAGTCTGGGCGGGAGCAGAGGGGGAAGTTCGCTGAGGCGGAATAAAAATCAGGCACAGGAAGGTAAAAAGAGCAGAGGCTATTTCTCCGATAAGATGGCCGGTTACAGCAAGCTCAACGGTGATTTCTTTTCCGGCAGCAATCATAGAGCTGGCCAGGAAAAAAACAAGGGTCATGCGGATCACTTGTTCTGCAATTTGAGAAAAGGCAGGAACCCTGGATTTCTGGACGCCGTAGTAATAACCGTTGATGCAGGCGTGGAAGGCGGCAAAAGGAACAGAAATCCCCATGACAGGAAGATATGGGGCGCATTCCGGTGCCATCAGGACATAACGGGCGAGAAAATCGGAGTATCTGCAGATCAGAGCAGACAGAATCAGGGACATCCCCATAGACAGAACGATACCACGATGAAAGATGCGTTTGCCATCTGCTGTGCGCGAGGCAATGAGCTGGGAGAGGGCAGTCTGGATGGAACCGGCGCAGAGAGAAAAACAGATGCCGAAAACAGGGTGAACCATATGATAAATACCAAGTCCTTCTGCTCCGATGGTGCGGGACAGGAAAATCCGGTAAAAAAAGCCCAGTACCCGGCAGATAAAGCCAGATGCTGTCAAAAGCAGGGTACTGAACAGAAAAGCCTTTTTTCGGGGAGAGAGAGAAGAAAGGGTATACATGGAAGTCTGGCCTCCGGGCACAGCTGTTGTTACAGTTTACGGGGAAACGCAGAAAACTATGTATGCAGCAAAAAAGAAATTATAAAAAAAGTATAAAGAAAAAATAAATACAATAGGAATCCTTCTTTATGCAGTCTTAATGGAGTTATGGAAACGTTTAAGCTATGATAATATTCGGTACAGATTTTGGTACAAGAAAATTACAAAGGGGGAAGTACCATGAGAGAGTTTTTTCACTCAGTGGACAAGCTGAAGCCAGTCTATGACAAGGTATATCAGTTTGTTATGTTTGTCTGTAAGCTGCTTCTTGTAGCAGACATTCTGATTACCTGTATGTCTGTAGTTGGCCGTTACGTATCCTTTATTCCAGATCCGGCATGGTCAGAAGAGGTTGTTCTTACCTGTATGTCCTATATGGCTGTGCTTTCTGCAGCCCTGGCTATCCGGCGCAATGCTCATATCCGTATGACGGCTCTGGACTGTTATCTTCCGGATATGTTAGTGAAGGGTCTGGATATTCTGTCAGATCTCTGTGTTATGATTCTGGCAATTATTATGATCGTAGTTGGCTGGAAGTATGCGGTGCAGATTGGCGGAAAAGGCACCTATGTAAGTATGCCGTCCGTATCCAGATTCTGGATGTATTTTCCGGTTCCTTTAGCCGGTATTGCTATGGTGATTTTTGAACTGGAGGCACTGTACAACCATATTAAGGATGTCGTGCTTGGAAGGGAGGCATAAGGAATGGGTGGAGATAGTTTTGCAATTATGGTGCTTCTGGCAAGCTTTTTTATTATGATATTTCTGCGGTTTCCTATCGCATATGCAGTGGCGCTGTCTTCTGTGCTTTGTCTGTTAAGCCAGGGACTTCCCCTGTCTGCGGTCTGCCAGCAGATGGTAAAGGGAATCAGCTCCTTCAGCCTGATGGCAGTTCCGTTTTTTATTGTTATGGGTTCTCTGATGGGAACCGGCGGTATTTCTGAGAAGCTGATTGCTCTGGCCAACGCCTGTGTAGGATGGATGCGGGGCGGCATGGCAATGGTAAATATTGTGGCTTCTTATTTCTTTGGCGGCATTTCAGGTTCTGCAGCAGCGGATACCGCTTCTCTTGGAACCATTCTGATCCCGATGATGGTGGATCAGGGCTATGATGCAGATTTCTCTACAGCAGTAACCATTACCTCCTCCTGTGAGGGACTGCTGGTTCCGCCCAGCCACAACATGGTAATTTATGCTACAACAGCAGGCGGTATCTCTGTTGGAAGCCTGTTTTTGGCAGGATATATTCCTGGAGCGCTGTTAGCAGGCTCCCTCATGGTAGGTTCCTATATTATTTCCGTAAAACGGAATTATCCCAAGGGAGATAAATTCAGCGTTGCAAATCTCTTAAAACAGTTAAGCGTTTCTTTCTGGGCGCTGGCAGCTGTTCTGATTGTAGTCGTAGGTGTTGTATGCGGTGTATTTACAGCAACTGAATCTGCGGCAATTGCGGTTATTTACAGCTTAATCGTAAGCGTTTATATTTATAAGGGCCTTGACTGGAAGGGCGTATGGAGAGTAATGGGAGACAGCGTGGACACCCTGTCTATCGTATTGATCCTGATTTCTACCTCCAGTATTTTCGGATACTGCCTGACCAGACTCCATGTGCCGGATTTGGCGGCAAACGCCATTACCGGTCTGACCAGCAATCCGATTATTCTGGCTCTGCTGCTGAATCTGATTCTTCTGGTTCTTGGCTGTATCATGGATATGGCGCCCATTATTCTGATTGCAACACCGATTCTTCTTCCGATTGCAACCTCTATCGGAATTGACCCGGTTCAGTTTGGTATTATCGTTGTTCTGAACTGCGGAATCGGACTTTTGACTCCGCCGGTAGGAGCAGTGCTGTTTATTGGTTCGGCAGTAGCAAAGCTGCCTATGGAAAAGGTAGTAAAGGCAACGCTTCCTTTCTATCTTTGCATGATTGTAACACTGCTTCTCATTACCTTTATTCCGGCAATCAGCTTGTGGTTACCTCAGGTGCTGGCATAATCCCCTGGTAACATAAAGAAAAACGAAATCCCCTCTCCAGAAATGGAGGGGGGATTTTGTTTTAGATTTTTTTTCAATTCCTATTGAAATACTAGGAAATAAGAGTTATAATACAGATAACAGAAAGCCACCAGGCCTTCTGCGCAGAAGCTTTTTATAGCTTATGAGGAAAGGCGGATTTGATTTCTATGAAAAATTTAATATATCTTGATAATGCAGCAACAACAAAAACACGGCCGGAGGTAGTGGAGGCCATGCTTCCGTATTTTACGGAGCTTTACGGAAATCCATCCTCTGTGTATGAATTTTCTGCTCCGGTTAAGGAGGCAGTAACCAGAGCCAGAGAGGTGATTGGAGCTTCGATTGGAACGAGAAAAGAGGATATTTATTTTACTTCCGGCGGCTCAGAGGCAGATAACTGGGCCATTAAGGTTGCAGCAGATGCTTACGGACAAAAGGGAAAGCACATCATTACCAGTAAAATTGAGCATCATGCAGTGCTGCACACCTGTCAGTATCTGGAGCAGAAGGGCTTTGAGGTAACGTATCTGGATGTGGACGAAAATGGTGTGGTAAAGCTGGAGGAGTTAAAAAAGGCCATTCGCCCGGATACCATTTTGATTTCTATTATGTTTGCAAATAATGAGATCGGAACGATTCAGCCGATTAAGGAAATCGGAGCGATTGCCAGAGAACATGGAATTTTATTTCACACAGATGCGGTGCAGGCCTATGGCCATCTTCCCATTGATGTGGATGAGCTGGGGATTGACATGATGAGTGCCAGCGCTCACAAAATCAATGGACCTAAGGGGATTGGATTTCTTTATATCAGAAAGGGCATAAAAATTCGTTCCTTTATCCATGGAGGGGCACAGGAGAGAAAGCGCCGTGCAGGGACAGAAAATGTACCGGGTATTATAGGATTTGGAAAGGCTGTCCAGATTGCCATGGATACTATGGAGGAGCGGGCACAGCGGGAAGGAAAACTGCGGGATTATCTGATTGAGCGGGTGATGGCAGAGGTTCCCTACACCAGAGTGAACGGACACAGAACCAATCGGCTGCCTAACAATGTAAACTTCGCTTTTCAGTTTATAGAGGGAGAGTCTCTTCTGATCCTGTTGGACGGAAAGGGAATCTGCGGCTCCAGTGGCTCTGCATGTACCTCAGGATCTCTGGATCCCTCTCATGTGCTTCTGGCTATTGGTCTGCCCCATGAGATTGCTCACGGCTCTCTTCGTTTGACTCTCAGTGAGGAAAATACAGAGGAGGAGATGGATTTTGTGGCGGAAAGCATCAAAGAGATTGTTGCACGGCTGAGAAATATGTCTCCGCTGTATGAGGACTATATGAAGAAGCAGGAAAAGGGCAAATCTCATTCCGCATAAAAAGAGAAAACAGATAATTACAACGTACAAAAAGGAGAATTTGACAATGTATACAGAAAAAGTAATGGATCATTTTGAACACCCGAGAAATGTAGGAGAGCTGGAGAATCCCAGCGGAGTGGGAACAGTGGGAAATGCCAAGTGCGGAGATATTATGCGGATTTATCTGGATGTGGATGAAAATCAGATTATCCGGGATGTTAAGTTTAAAACCTTTGGCTGCGGCGCTGCAGTGGCAACCAGCAGTATGGCTACGGAAATGGTGAAGGGCAAATCCATTCAGGATGCTATGAAAGTAACCAATAAAGCAGTGATGGAAGCACTTGACGGACTGCCCCCTGTTAAGGTACACTGTTCTTTGCTGGCAGAGGAGGCAATCCATGCCGCACTGTGGGATTATGCCCAGAAAAACGGAATTCAGATCGAAGGTCTGGAGCAGCCCAAGAGCGATATCAGTGAGCACGAAGAGGAAGAAGAATATTGATGAAATCAGAACAGGTTCCGGGCAGCGAGGCTGTGCGGGAGGAAAAAAATCAGAAGAAAAAAGTAGTGATTGGAATGTCAGGCGGCGTCGATTCATCGGTAGCCGCCTGGCTTTTGGTGCAGCAGGGGTATGAGGTTATCGGAGTTACCATGCAGATCTGGCAGGAGGACGAGGAAACTGCGCAGGAGGAAGGCGGATGCTGCGGCCTGAGCGCTGTGGATGATGCCCGGAGAGTGGCCTGGCAGCTGAAGATCCCGTATTATGTTATGAACTTCCGGTCAGAATTCAAAAACAAGGTAATGGATTATTTTGTGGAGGAATATCTTCACGGAAGAACGCCTAATCCCTGCATTGCCTGCAACCGGTATGTAAAATGGGAATCGCTTTTGAAGCGGAGTATGGACATTGGCGCCGATTATATTGCTACAGGCCATTATGCCCGGGTGGAAAAGCTGGAAAACGGTCGTTACGCATTAAAGCGGTCCGCCACAGATGCAAAGGATCAGACCTATGCTTTGTATAATCTGACCCAGGAACAGCTTTCCCACACATTGATGCCGGTTGGAGATTATTCCAAGGAGGAGATCCGCCAGATGGCAGAGGAGCTGGGATTAAAGGTGGCTCATAAGGCAGACAGCCAGGAAATCTGCTTTATTCCGGATCATGACTACGCACGGTTTATTGAAGAGGAGATTGAGCGGGAAAACCGGGAGACGCAGCTGGAATCCTGCGGCGGATGCGCGTCATGTGAAACAAACAAGCCATGCAGACAGCTTCCGGGACCGGGAAATTTTGTAGATCGGGAAGGCAATATTCTGGGACAGCATCAGGGAATTACGCATTATACCATTGGACAGAGAAAGGGACTGGGACTTGCCATGGGACATCCTGTCTTTGTGGTAGAGATCCGTCCGGATACCAACGAAGTGGTAATTGGAAGTAATGAGGATGTATTTACGGACAGGCTGATTTGTGATAAACTGAACTGGATGGCAATCGACGGCCTTCACGGAAAAGAGCGGGAGGTTGTGGCGAAAATTCGTTACAGCCACAAGGGGGCGCCCTGTCGGATCCGGGAAATAGGAGAGGATCTGGTAGAGTGTCGTTTTCTGACTCCGGTTCGGGCAGTGACTCCGGGACAGGCAGTTGTATTTTATGACGGCGATTATGTAGCAGGCGGAGGTACAATTCGGTGAGAAAGCAATGGATGATTCTGGCTGTGACAGCGGCTGTTTCTCTGGCAGCGGCAGGGTGTCAGAAATATGAAAAGATAGAGCTGGCGGGAGAAGGATGGGAGTCGGCGCTGGACGGCCAGAGCAGTGATAGGCAGGACAAAGAAGCACAGAGAGAAGAGGAGCAGATGACGATGCCGGCTTCCCAGGTCAGTGCCAATCAGACAGACAGGACAAAGGAAACTGCTCCCTCGATGGAGGAGAGATCAGAAATAGTCTATGTTAATGCCAGCAGCTTGAATATTCGGACAGAACCGGGCTCAGACAGCCAGATTATCGGCCGGGCAGGACGGGGCTCAGAACTTAAGAGAACAGGTTACAGCCAGTCCTGGAGCAGAGTAGAGTATCAGGGACAGGTTTGCTATGCAGCCTCTCAGTACCTGACAACCAGTCAACCTTCTGTCCAGACAGTGGGAGGCGGTTCCTCCGAGGGTACAGCGGTAGGAAGTGCTGGCAGTGTGGATGCTGGCGTTCAGAATGGATCAGCAGAAGAGATTCGTTTGAATCCAGAGTGGAAATATGCCGGATATTCCAAAATCAATTCAGGAGCCGCAAGACTTTATGTTTCTGAGGCAGCTGCACGGAAGGGAAAGGTGGTCTGCGTGAATGCAGGACACGGAACCAGCGGCGGCTCCAGTGTGAAGACCCAGTGTCATCCGGACGGAACTCCAAAGGTAACGGGCGGAACCACAGGCGCCGGAGCCACAAGTGCAGTGGCAGTGTCCGGCGGAATGCAGTTTGCAGACGGCACAGCGGAGGCAAAGGTGACTCTTGCCATGGCAAAGGTGCTGAAGGATAAGCTGCTTGCCCGGGGATACAATGTACTGATGATTCGGGAAGGGGATGATGTCCAGCTGGATAACATTGCAAGGACGGTAATTGCCAATAATCGGGCAGACTGTCACATTGCCCTTCACTGGGATTCCACAACCAGCGATAAAGGAGCGTTTTACATGAGTGTACCGGAGACAGCATCCTACCGCAGCATGGAGCCGGTGGCTTCTCACTGGCAGGAGCATCATAAGCTGGGGGACAGTCTTTTGACAGGCTTAAAGGGCGCAGGAGTGAAGATTTTTTCCAGTGGGAAAATGGCAATGGATCTGACGCAGACCTCTTATTCTACAGTACCGTCGATTGATATTGAGTTGGGAGACAAGGCGTCGAATCACTCCGCAGCAGTTTTGGAACAGCTGGGGAACGGGTTGGCAGACGGCGTGGATCTGTTCTTTGGAAATTAGAGAGAAGAATAACCGTTCAGCCATGCATCTTCTTGCCTGCTTACAGAGGACAAAAAGTATGGCTGAACGGTTACCGGGAAGATATAGCTTCTGAAAAATCAGGTTTACAATCTGGGCGATACCGTGTATAATGGTATCGTCTGTTTTATGGAGACGTAGCGAAGCGGCCGTAACGCGGCGCACTCGAAATGCGTTTATCGGTTCATCCCGGTACGAGGGTTCGAATCCCTCCGTCTCCGCTGGAAAGCCCTTGAGAAATCAAGGGCTTTTGTTATTCGTGTTGCATATTTTTCCGGTATATTTAGTTTGGCCATGACAAATGCATTTAAGTGCCTCGTCCGTGAAATGAGGTATGTGAAATATTATTTTGGCACAAGCTTTTCATACCTGAAAAGAGAGTTTGGAAACTGTTAAAAGTCAAAAACGGAAAATAAAATCAGTTGATCGCATTTTTTCCCTGTGCTATACTGTGTCCATCGAAAAAATCGTAACAGTTTAGCCTTGCATCTTCTTGCCCGCTTACAGCGGACAAGAAGCATTAGGCGTCCGCCTTATGTGGATTTAAGCATCAAAACTCTTATGAAAGCAAGCTTTCAACGAGTTTTCCTGACGGAATCCTCGCAAGGCTGAACTGTTACAAGAAATCATTTTTCCGGTTACGAATGCAATTGAGGAGGAAATAATTATGAGTATCAGAATTGGAATTTTAGGTTACGGAAATCTGGGAAAGGGTGTGGAGAGTGCGATTGCGCAGAATCCGGATATGGAGCTGGCTGCAGTATTTACCCGCCGGAATCCGGAACAGGTTACAGTGAGAACAAAAGGTGTTCAGGTGCTTTCTGCGGATGAACTGGATCATATGCAGGGCGATATTGACGTGTTGATTCTTTGTGGAGGAAGTGCAACCGATCTTCCGGAGCAGACTCCCAAATATGCAGCAATGTACAATGTGGTTGACAGCTTTGATACTCATGCAAGGATTCCGGAGCATTTTGCAGCAGTGGACAAGGCTGCAAGGGAGGCTGGAAAGACCGCTTTGATTTCCTGTGGATGGGATCCGGGGATGTTCTCTTTAAATCGTCTGTATGCATCCTGCGTGCTGCCGGAGGGTCAGGATTATACCTTCTGGGGAAGAGGCGTGAGCCAGGGCCATTCTGACGCTGTGCGCCGTATTGACGGGGTAAAGGACTGCAGACAGTATACAGTTCCTGTTCCTGAGTCCTTAGAGGCAGTTCGCAGCGGTTCCAATCCCCAGCTGACAACCCGCCAGAAGCATACGAGAGAGTGTTTTGTTGTGGCTGAGGAAGGCGCAGACAAGGCAAGGATTGAACAGGAAATCAAGACCATGCCTAACTATTTTGCAGATTACGATACCACAGTTCATTTTATTACAGAAGAGGAAATGAAGCGTGACCACAGTGGTCTGCCTCATGGCGGCTGTGTGATCCGCACTGGTGTAACGGGCATGGAAAAGGAACACGGTCATGTGATTGAGTACAGCCTGAAGCTGGATTCCAATCCGGAATTTACCGGCTCTGTGATTACTGCCTATGCCCGCGCTGTGTGCAGAATGAACCAGGAAGGGATGAATGGATGCAAGACGGTATTTGATATTGCTCCGGCTTATCTGTCTTCAAAGAGCGGAGAAGAGCTGCGGGCTCATTTACTGTAGAAGTTGAAGGAAAGCGGCGTTTTTCTGCGGAGAGAATTCTCCCTGTGGAAAAGCGCTGCTTTCTTTTATGCTTTTTCCAAAATGAAGTGCTGGAAGGAAATCTTGCTTTAGTGCTTGACAGAATCTGGGAAAATCGTCACAATAGAAGCAGCAGATGAGGAGGTTGGAAGAATGATCAAACTGGTAGTATCAGATATAGATGGAACTTTGCTGGAGGATGGCGGACATGAGCTGAATCCGGAGCTTTTTGATGTGATTTTAAAGCTTCGTGCAGCAGGGATGCAGTTTGCAGCAGCCAGCGGGCGGCAGTGGGCCAGTATCGAAGCTGTATTTGAGCCCATCAAAGAAAAAATATTTTATCTGTCGGATAATGGAGCTTATGTTGGAATGTGCGGCCGAAATCTGTTTTTAAATCCTATTGATCGGGATTTGATTCATGAAATGATTCGGGATATCCGTGCTGCCGGTTTGACTGTTTTGCTGAGTGGTCCGGATCAGGCATATATGGATGAGGATAATCCGGAGTTTTACCGGTGGCTGACGGAAGGATATCGTTTCCAGGTAAAGCAGGTAAGGGATTTGATGCAGGTAGAGGATCAGTTTATTAAAATCTCTGCCTACAAAAAGCATGATGTAGAGCCTGCCACAAAAGAACTGCGGGAAAAATATGGAAGCCGGCTGAAAATTACCATTTCTGGAGATATGTGGATGGACTGCATGGCCTCTGGTGTTAATAAGGGAGAGGCAGTAAAGCTTTTGCAGGAAAGCCTTGGGATTCTTCCAGAGGAGACAATAGCCTTTGGAGATCAGCTGAATGATATGGAGATGTTAAAGCAGGCTTATTACAGCTTTGCTATTGGAAATGCCAGACCAGAGGTAAAGGCCGCAGCCCGGTTTCAGGCTGATACTAATGTAAAGGACGGCGTACTGAAGATTTTAAAGCTTTTGCTCTAAGGCAGGAATACAGGCGGGAAGGACGGGAAACAAAAAGACTGAGAAAGCAGACAGTGAAAGCCCGAATATGGGAAAGTCGGAAGGCAGTCTAAGAAAGCCAGAGGAGACAGAAGGGCAGCCTGGGAAAGGCCAAAGCAGTCAGAAAGCTAAGAAAACAGTCCGCGAAAGGCCAAAGCAGTCAGAAAGCGAAGAAAGCAGTTCGCGAAAAAACAAAGCAGGACAAAAACCTGAGAAGGAACGCGGCAGAAAACAGGAGTTTGGGAATTCATGAGAAATTGGAAAAAAACGGCAGCAGCAATATTGCTGGTCTTTGCTGCAGTCACTGGTATTTTATTTTTCAGAAACGGGTTTTCCATAAGAAAAGAAACTGGAGACACTTCCGGATTTCCGGATGCGCAGGCCATGCTGATTATTACAACAGAGGCAAACAGGTATCGGACCGTGTATACGGATCAGATCTGGCAGGTGCAGGTTGGGGAGGAGGAATCTTTTCAGCTCTATCTTCTGGAGCAGATTCGGACCTTTTTGAAAGAAGTAAAAACCATGAATCTGCTGGCAGATGAGAGAGGAATTCAGCTGACTGGACAGGAAAAGGAGCAGCTTCGGCAGCTTTCCTCAGAGTTTTATCAGTCTTTGACTGAGGCAGATCGGGAATGTATCGGCGCCAGTGAGGAAGATGTGTATGCAATGTATGAGGCGTATCACAGGGCAAATCGTCTGGTGGATGAAGTGACAAAAAATGTGGATCTGGAAATCAGCGACAGTGAGGCCCGAGTCATGAAGATTCAGGAGCTTTGTCTGGAAACGGAAGAAAGCGCCCAGGAGGCCTTTCAGCAGCTTTCGGAGGAAGGAACGAATTTTTCTTCAGTAGCCAGGGCAATTCGGGAGGAAGGTTATAAAGAGCAGTCTGTAGGAAGGGGAGAGCGTTCGGCAGCATATGAGACTGCTGTATTTTCCCTGGAAGATGGGCAGCTCAGCCAGCCATTTGCAGATGGAGACAGCTGGTACCTTGTAAAATGTGTGGATTCCTATGATGAAGACGCGACTCTGGAGAGGAAGGAAAGACTGGCGCTGCAGAGGAAAAATCAGGCCTTCCGGCGGATTTATGACACCTTTGCCGGAGAACATCCAGTTGAGATTCAGGGCAGCATCTGGGAAAATGTGGATTTAACAGAGATGGGACAGTCTACAACGGTAGATTTTTTTGAGCGGTATCAGGAATATATGAGTCAGAAGAAATAAGCTGAAGAGAGGGCAGAAAGCATGGTTGCATTGCGGATGGAGGATTTAAAAGGGTTTACGGCAGGGCTGTTTATGGGAGAACTGTTTGACGGCTGGCTGGTGAGGGAGGCAGAGATTGTCACCTTTAACCGGTTTACCATAGACGGAAGAATCCGCCAGGGGTATTATTCAGACTGGGAACTGGAGCAGAATCGGATTGAGGATTTGTCTTCCTGGAAAATGATAAAGCCCTTTTGCTATTCGCTGATTAAAGGAAAAAAACTGCCGGAAAGTTTTCATATCACGCTTCAGCTTCCTCCGGCTCAGACGGAAGATTTTTTAAAAAAAGCAAATCTGGAATTTACTGCAGATCAGGTGGCGGGGCTTTATCTGAATATTCGCTATGAAAACGGCGTTCTTTCCTGTATAACAGGAACCTCCCTGAAGATTTTTACTTTGGATAAGCGTTTGGAGTATGAATGGGATGAAACGGTACGCCGGTATTTTAAGAAGAAACAGGTTCCCTTTACATAAAAAGATAAATTATTAGCACTCATTTAAAATGAGTGCTAATTTTCTGTTGACATTTGGGTAACTCAGTATTAAAATAATCATCAGAGTTTCCTGCAGACGGCGGGAAACAGGATCACAGTGTAAAGGAGAGAATAATATGAGCAGCAGAACAGGCAATTTATCTATTAACAGTGAAAACATATTTCCGATTATTAAAAAATGGCTGTATTCCGACCACGATATTTTTTACAGAGAGCTGGTATCTAATGGATGCGATGCTATTACCAAGTTAAAAAAGCTGGAGCTGATGGGCGAGTATTCCCGTCCTGAGGATCTGGAATATAAGATTCAGGTGACTGTAAATCCAGATGAAAAGACGATTTCCGTGACAGATAACGGACTGGGCATGACTGCAGAAGAGGTAGAGGAGTATATTAACCAGATTGCTTTTTCCGGCGCTCAGGATTTCCTGGAAAAATATAAGGATAAAGCCAATGAGGATCAGATCATCGGCCATTTCGGACTGGGATTTTATTCTGCATTTATGGTTGCAGATAAGGTAACCATTGATACCCGGTCTTACAAAGAAGGAAGCACCCCGGTTCACTGGGAGTCCGACGGAGGTCTGACCTTTGAGATGAAGGACGGCGAGAAGGAAGAGCAGGGAACGACGATTACTCTGTATTTGAATGAGGACAGCTATGAGTTTGCCAATGAGTATCGTGCAAGAGAGGTACTGGACAAATACTGCTCCTTTATGCCTGTTCCGATTTTCCTGGACAATGCAAAGGCAGAGCCCCAGTATGAGACGATTGAAAAGGATGAACTGACTGATAAGGATACGATTGTTGAAACTGTGGTAGAGCCGGCAAAGACGGAAGAAAAGGAAAATGAAAACGGAGAGAAGGAGACCGTTGAGGTAGAGCCTTCCAGAGAACGGTATAAAATTCTTAAACGTCCGGTTGCATTGAACGACGTAACACCTCTGTGGAACAAGCATCCCAATGAGTGTACGGAGGAGGAATACAGGGATTTCTATCGTAAGGTCTTTATGGACTATAAGGAGCCGCTGTTCTGGATTCACCTGAACATGGATTATCCCTTTAACTTAAAAGGAATTCTCTACTTCCCGAAGATCAACACAGAGTATGATTCGATTGAGGGAACCATTAAGCTGTACAACAACCAGGTATTTATTGCAGATAACATTAAGGAAGTAATTCCGGAATTCCTGATGCTGTTAAAGGGAACCATTGACTGTCCGGATCTGCCTTTGAACGTTTCCAGAAGCGCTCTGCAGAATGATGGATTTGTAAAGAAGATTTCCGATTACATTACCAAAAAGGTGGCTGACAAGCTGACCGGTATGTGCAAGACGGATCGGGAAAACTATGAGAAATACTGGGATGACATTGCTCCCTTTATCAAATTTGGCTGCTTAAAGGATGAGAAGTTTGCAGAGAAGATGAATGATTATATTCTCTTTAAGAATCTGGAAGGAAAGTACCTGACTCTGAAGGACTGCCTGGAGGAAAACAAGGAGAAGCATGAGAATACCATTTTCTATGTAACCGATGAGAAGGAACAGAGCCAGTACATCAATATGTTTAAGGCAGAGGGACTGGATGCAGTAATTCTTCCTCACAGTATTGACAGCCCCTTTATCGGACATCTGGAACGGAAGAATGAAGGACTGAAGTTCCTGCGTATTGATGCAGACTTAAACGATACCTTTAAAGAAGAGGTTAAGGAGGATGACGAGGAGTTTAAGAAAAATGCAGATACTCTGAAGGAGATCTTTAAGAAGGCTCTGAATAATGACAAGCTGGAAATTAAGGTTGAAAAATTAAAGGACGCCAGCATGTCTTCTGTTCTTACTGTGGCCGAGGAAAGCCGCCGTATGCAGGATATGATGAAGATGTACAATATGTATGGCATGGATCCCTCTATGTTTGGCGGCATGGGTGAAGTTCTGGTTCTGAATGCCAATAACCAGCTGGTTCAGTATGTACTGAATCATGGGGAAGGCGAGAATACAGCGAAGATTTGTGAACAGCTTTATGATCTGGCTCTGCTGGCTCACGGTACTCTGACTCCAGAGCGGATGACGAAGTTTATTGCTCGGAGCAATGAAATCATGATGATGATGGCCGAATAATATATTGAAATCCTGAAAATATATGCTATAATAAGTAGTAATGAAAACTATGTTTTGTAGAGAAAATATTTCAGGAGGCAATTTATGAGCTATAAAATTATTGGCGACAGCTGCCTGGATTTGACGGATGCATTAAAGAAGGATTCCAGATTTGCCACAGTTCCGCTGACACTCCAGGTAGATGATACCATGGTGATAGACGATGACACGTTTGATCAGAAGGCGTTTCTTGCGCTGGTAAAGGCCAGTGAAAACTGTCCCAAGTCTGCATGTCCATCTCCGGATGCCTTTAAGCAGGCTATGGAGTGTGAAGAGGATGACGTATATATTATTACGCTTTCCAGCCATTTAAGCGGAAGCTACAACAGCGCTGTGATTGGAAAAGAGCTGTATGAGGAGGAGCACGGAGCTGATCACAAAAATATTCTTGTGATTGATTCAGAATCTGCTTCTTCCGGAGAACTGAATCTGGCGATGGGAATCTGCGAGATGTATGAGGAAGGTCTTGATTTTCAGGCAATTTCCGAAAAAATTATGAAAAAGCGAGATGACGAGAATGTTTATTTTGTTCTTGACACCCTGGATTTTCTGAGAAAAAATGGAAGACTGACAGGCCTGCAGGCGTTTTTTGCTACAGCGCTCAATATCAAGCCTATTATGGGAGCGGAAAAGGGCGTTATTATCAAGCTGGAACAGGCAAGAGGCATCAATAAAGCTTTTGCCAGAATGTGCGAGATTGCTGTGAAGGAAGCGGGAGAAACTGAGAAAAAGCGGGTGATCATTGCTCACTGCAATTGCCCGGAGCGAGCAGCGCAGGTAAAACAGGAAATGGAAAAACGTGCCTCCTTCCGGGAGATTCTGATTACAGAAACCGCAGGTGTTGCCACGATGTATGCCGGAGACGGCGGAATTATTATGTCCGTTGAAGGATAATCTCAAAAAACAAAGACAGCTGTTAGGACGGGGGTTACAGAAAAGAAAACCATGTTCCTAAACAGCTGTTTTTTATGTCATAGGAAAGTGCGTCCTATGACATAAAAACGCTCCGCGAGGATCGCCATGGGTTGGAAGAGAAGTGGTCTGATGAGACGACCCGCCGCAGGCGGAGAAGCTCGCGGGCGAGCTTCTTTTTTCATTTTTATATGTGGCATCCCTGCGTGATGCCTCGTTCCTGAAAGCGCCGGGTAAGTGTATTCAGTACCAGGCGCTTATTTGCACTCCAAAGGGGAGCAATCAGCAGATTTTTTGGTCCGTCACCGGTGATTCTGTGAATGACGATTTCCGGTGGAAGAAGGGAAACACAGTCAATTACCAGATCCAGATATTCTTCCATAGACATCACCGGAAAGGGAGTCTGCTCATATAGAAGTGCCAGATCCGTGCCCTTTAAAATGTGGAGAAGCTGCAGTTTAATCCCTTGAATGTCGTTTGAGCCCAGCCAGTAAACGGTTTCCAGCATTTGTGTTCTGTCTTCGCCTGGAAGTCCAAGAATCACATGGACAATGACTTCCAGACCCCGGCGGCGAAGCCGGTTTTTGGCATCTGTAAAGCAGTCAAGCTCATAACCACGGCGAATCAGACGGGCGGTATCCGGGTGAATCGTCTGAAGACCCAGCTCAATCCAGACTGGTTTGATTTGGTTTAATTCTTCCAGCAAATCCAGAACCTCCTCCGGAAGACAATCAGGGCGGGTAGCAATGGAGAGAACCCGGATTTCCGGATGAAGAATAGCTGCAGTAAAAAGCTGGCGCAGATAGGAAACAGGGGCATAGGTATTGGTATAGGACTGGAAATAGGCAATATAGGCGCCGGGGGAGGAACCCATTTTCCGGCTGATGCGGGAAATGGCAAGATCAATTTGTCTGTGGACGGACTCTTCCGTCATGCCAGCTGCGCCCTGCAGAGGTACGGCGAAATCTCCGGAACCGCCTGCGCTGCAGAAGATACAGCCGCCAGTTCCGATGGTGCCGTCCCGATTGGGACAGGTCATGCCGCCTTCCAGAGCGATTTTATATACCTTGGTGCCAAAACGGCGTTTCATTTCATAATCAAGAGAGTGGTAGGGTTTTCCATTCCAGTCCATATATAGTTCTCCTTTTATCAGGTCTACTGGTGTCCGCAGCCTGCGCATCCAGCATACTGGCATCCGGTCGGGGTCACGGCGCAGCCTCCCATAGCAGTTTCCCTCAGTTCTCTGGGAAGAGCTCTTCCTACCGTGTACATGGACTCCAGCATTTCATCAAAGGGGATGAGCTGAGAAACTCCGGCAAGGGCCAGTTCTGCTGCAATGAAGGCGTTAGAAACACCGGATGCATTTCTCATCTGACAGGGATATTCCACAAGACCTCCTACGGGATCGCAGACTAATCCCAGCATGTTCATCAGAACTGTGCTGCCGGCAGAAAGACACTGAGAGGGTGTGCCTCCCATCAGCTCGGCAGCAGCTGAAGCCGCCATAGCAGAGGCAACGCCGACTTCAGCCTGACAGCCTCCGACAGCGCCGGCGATGGTAGCATTGCGCATTGCAAGATAGCCAATTGCTCCTGCATGGAACATGGCATCCAGAATCTGCTCCTCAGAGAAGCCATATTCTTCTTTTAAGGCCAGAAGAACTCCAGGAAGAATTCCGGCAGATCCGGCAGTAGGAGCGGCTACAATAAGGCCCATAGAGGTATTCACCTCCAACACGGCCATAGCATGCATAATTCCACGGCTGACAACATTTCCGCAAATGTTTTTTCCAGCCTGAAGCTGAAGATTCAAAAGCTTTGATTCACCGCCAATCAGCCCGCCGATAGACTTTCGGGGAGAGGTAATGGGGACAGTCGCGGATTCCTCCATAATTTTCCAGGCCTTTCTCATGCGGGAACGGATTTCCTGCCCAGACAGTCCAGACTGGCAGACCTCCCTCTGATACATAATATCTGAAATACTGCAGTTGTTTTTTTCGCATAATGCCAAGAGTTCTCTGGCATTTTTAAAATCAACCGGTTCTAAGCAGTCTGATTCCTCCGGGGAAGAGCTGTCAGCGTCCGCTGTCAGAACAGGCTGGTCCTTGTGTACCAGCATTACATCCTGAACAGAAGGATTTTTTCGGATCAGTTCACTGACAGAATCAGGAAGCGCGTCATCAGATTCAACAATAGAATAAGCAGTCTGTCCTTTTTCTTCCCGGAACAGCTTCATAAATGCGATATTGATGTTTTCACTGGCAAGGCAGGAAGTGATGTGAGCCACAACGCCAGGGGTATCCTTGTGAATGGCAATTACCGTGCTGTATTCTCCGGTAAAATCCACATCTACCTGATTGATTCTGGAAATACGGATTTTGCCTCCGCCCAGAGATTCTCCGCGCACAGTCATGATCTGGCCGGCTGCGTTGGTCATAGAAATATCCACAGTATTGGGATGACTGACTTCGGTAGCTTCATTGGGAATAAACTGGTATTCCAGTCCACGCTCGCTGGCAATGCGAAAGGAATCCGGGATCCGGCGGTCATCGGTATTAAAACCCAGAATACCGCCTAAAAGTGCCCGGTCAGTGCCGTGTCCGCGGTAGGTTTTTGCAAAAGACCCGTAAAGGGTAAATACAACCTTTCTTAAAGGTCCGTTAATCATTTTCTGCGCCAGAAATGCGAGGGAATCTGCCCCGGCTGTGTGAGAGCTGGAGGGGCCAATCATATTTGGGCCAAGCACATCAAAAACACTGATAGATGCCATAGTTTTGTCTCCTTTAAAAAATTTTGTAACTGTTCAGGACGGCCATCTTCTTGTCAGGCAAAGCCGAACAAGAAGCGTCGGAGATTCCTCCGATGTGAGAACTGACTGGAAAATCCGCTTACAAGCAAGCCTGACATGAATTTTCTGCCAGTTCCCACGCTGTTCTGACTAGTTACAGAAAAATTCTTGTTTGTCATCTTTGCACCTACAATATATCATGTTCGATAAATATAATCAAATTCAATCTTTTACTAGGATTACCCAGGACAGGAAAGGAAAAACAGAAGGGATGCGGCTTCCTGTTTTGAGCCTCTGGTTCAGGAACATGAAATTCCGCAGGAAATCAAAGAATATTGTATTGTACCGACCCGGGAAGGTGTGTTATACTTTGGACAGTTCTAAAAAATGACAACCGTTCAGCCTTGTGAAGATTCAGACAGGGAAATGCATTGCAGGCGGGCAAGAAGATGCAGGGGCGAACGGTTAGAAAAAATATAAGTTTGGAGGGTATAAAAATGAAATCAGCAGAAACCTTGCAGTTGCTTGATTCTCCGCAGGCAGCAGCGTTGATGGAGAAGCTTTATGGAAGAGAGGCGGCAGAAAACACAGGGCGTTACCGGGATATGATCGGTAAATTCCAGAAAACCTTTGGAGATCGTGATATTCTGATGTTCAGTTCCCCGGGACGGACGGAGATCAGTGGAAATCACACGGATCACAATCACGGCAAGGTTCTTGCCGGAAGCATTAACCTGGACTGTGTAGGCGTTGCGGCAAAGAATGATTCCTCTAAGGTAAACATTATCAGCGAGACCTTTCAGCAGGAATTTACTATTGATCTGAACGATCTGGAGCCCAGCCCCAAAAAGGCAGGAACTGTGGATCTGGTTAAGGGACTTCTGAAGGGATTTCAGGAGAAAGGATTTCAGATAGGTGGATTTGATGCGTATATTACAAGCAATGTAATCAGCTCTGCAGGGGTCAGCTCCTCTGCTTCCTTTGAGATGCTGCTGTGCTCTATGCTGAATCGATTCTTCAATGATGGCAGGATGGATACGGTTGCCTATGCACATGTAGGAAAATATGCAGAGAATGTATACTGGGATAAGGCTTCCGGCCTTCTGGATCAGATGGCCTGTGCGGTAGGCGGACTGATTACGATTGATTTTGCCAATCCGTCAACTCCGGCGGTAGAGAAGATCGATTTTGATTTTGCATCCAGAGATCACAGCCTTATTATTGTACAGACAGGAAAGGGACATGCAGATTTGAGCGCAGATTATTCCGCAGTTCCGTCTGAGATGAAGAAGGTAGCAGAGTATTTTGGCAAAGAGGTGTGCGCAGAGATTACAGAGGAGCAGGTCATTGACAACCTGAAAGCAGTTCGGGAATTTGCCGGTGACCGGTCTGTGATGCGGGCTCTGCACTTCTTTGAGGAAAACCGCCGGGTAGACGCTGAGGTGGCAGCTTTGAAGGAGGGCCGGTTTGAGGACTTCCTGAGCAATATTACAGCTTCCGGCAATTCTTCCTGGAAGTGGCTGCAGAACTGCTATACAAACAGTGATTACCAGGAACAGGGAATTTCCGTTGCTCTGGCTTTGACTGAGCTGTTTATTGAGAAAAAGAAGAAGGGAGCCTGCAGAATTCACGGCGGCGGATTTGCCGGCGTTATTATGGCAATGCTTCCCAATGAGATTGTGGATGAGTATGTTGCATATATGGAAAAGGCGCTGGGAGAAGGCTGCGCTTACCGGATGAGCATTCGTCCTTATGGGGCAATCTGTGTGAATGATGCAGTCTGATGACGGCGAAGCCGCTTTTGATGAGAAGGATTTCTGACAGGGGATAAGGAGTTTCTGAAGAAAAGAAAATATTTTCTGAAGAGAACAAGGAAAAATCCAGAAGGAAACAGAGAATTTTCTGAAAAAACGAAGTTTTTCTGCAGGGAGCAAAAGGTAAGGAAACAAGGAATGTATGGGGCAGGCATGGAAAACGTGATTGTTCCGTACATTCTTTCTTTTTTTTCAGATTTGTGGTATGATGTCCCGGTTAATGAAAAAATGGAGTACAGGACAGAACAATGAGACAGAAAAAATTAATCATTCTCTTTTTTTATATGGCGCTTCTGGCTGCCTGTGCCGGTATTGTATGGCTTCTGGGACGGCTAAACAGCCCTGTGGAGCCGGGAAAGCCATCTGTACAGGAATCGGAGTATCCGGAACAGACGGAGACTTCCGTGGAGGAAACTCTGACCGGAGAAACAGAAGGGGAACAGCCCACTGAAACAGGTTCGGAAGAAGGGCTGGAGGTTTCAGGAAGACCGGCAGGGACAAATAAGCCCGGGGGACAGATGGAAATTCTGGACGAAACACCGCCGCCCTACGAACCGCCGAGACTGATGCTGGTGTCGGATCTTCACTATATGAGCGCCTCCACTCACGATGATGGGAAGGCCTTCTGGAACATGGTGAAGTTGGATGACGGGAAGGCTCATCAGTACAGCGAACAGCTTCTGGATGCTTTGGCAGCCAGAGCGCTTGAGGAAAAGCCGTCGGCTCTGGTGCTTTCTGGCGATATTACTCTGAATGGAGAAAAGGAAAATCATTTGGAGCTGGCAAAAAAACTGAAGGAGATCCAGGACGGAGGAGTTCCTGTGGTGGTGATTCCGGGAAATCACGATATCCAGAATCACAATGCAGCAGTATATTTTGGAGAGAAAAAAGAGGCAGCAGAGTATCTTACCTCAGGGGATGACTTTTATGAAATTTATCATTCTTTTGGATATGATCAGTCCCCGAACCGAGATCCGGCTTCTTTAAGTTATGTGTATCCGGTGGATCCCTGGCACTGGCTTTTGATGCTGGACACCTGTCAGTATGAGGACGGGAATCATGTAAACGGACGTTTGAAGCCGGAAACTCTAAAGTGGCTGGAGGTTCATCTTCAGGTGGCCCAGGAACACGGAATTCAGGTTCTTCCTATCGGACATCATAATCTGCTTTGGGAAAGCCGCCTGTATACGGATGACTGTACAATGGAAAATTATCAGGAGATAACGGCACTTTTTGAGAAATATCAGGTTCCTCTCTATGTCAGCGGTCATCTTCATGTCCAGAGAGTGAAAAAGCATCAGCCGGAGCCGGGAGAGCAGCAGGAATATGGAATTTCTGAGATTGTTCTTGGGGCCGTTTCCCTGTCGCCAAACCACTATGGTATGTTGTCCTGGGATGATTTGGGAGGAATGCATTTTGAAACAAATCAGCTGAATCTGGAGGGATGGCTTCCTGAAGTGGAAAACTACGAGGAATGGTCTGAGTCTTTTTTTAAAGAGATTATTCGTACTCAGACAGAGAAAAAGATTTCTCTGGTTCCAGATGATTTAAAGAAGCTTATGGCAGAGCTTTATACGGATGTGTATTATGATTACTGTGCCGGAAACAGGATAGAAAAAGAAACAGTGATCCGGCGGCGGGCCTATGCTCTCTGGATGAGGGCAGAGCCGGAGAATCCCTGTGTGGATCAGATCATGCAGATGATAAAGGACGGAGGGAGCGAGGCAAAGGTCTGGCATTGGGAGCCAGAATATCCTATTGTGAGGGAAAACTTTCAGGAAGAGGCGGAAGAGACAGCCGCAGAGGAGGAATGAGGAAAATGACAGAGAATAATAGAAATAGGACACAGCAGAAGGAAGCAGAGGAACCTGGAAACAGAAAACGTCCTCTTATCGGTCTGGTTCCCCTGTATGATGAATTTAAGGACAGTTACTGGATGCTTCCTGGATATATGATTGCCCTGGAAGAGGCCGGAGCAATTCCGGTGATGATGCCGCTTACTGCAGAGGAGGGAGCGGTCAGTCAGCTGGCAGAGCAGCTGGACGGATTTGTACTTACCGGAGGCCATGATGTAGATCCGGCTGTTTACGGAGAAGAAAAACGGGAGGTGTGCGGAACCCTTTGCCAGCAGAGAGATCAGATGGAGAAGCTTCTGCTTCAGGAGGCTTTAAAACTGGACAAGCCGGTATTTGGCATTTGCCGGGGACTGCAGTTCCTCAATGGATATTTGGGCGGAACTCTGTATCAGGATCTGGAAACAGAATATCCTGCATCCGGAACAGGAGAAGAAAATCAGGTGAATCACAGAATGAAGCCGCCTTATGATGGGGAAGCGCACAAGGTCAGGATTCTTCCGGAATCCTTCCTGGAAAGTATTCTTGATCAGCAGGAGATAGGAGTAAACAGCTGCCATCATCAGGGCATCCAGAAGCTGGCTCCAGTTCTTGAAGCTGCGGCTGTGGGGCCGGATGGTTTGATTGAAGCAGTAGAAATGCCGGGAAAACGGTTTGTGGCAGCTGTTCAGTGGCATCCGGAATTTTCCTTCCGGAAAAGCGGGGAAAGCAGAAAAATTTTGGCTAAATTTGTAGAAGCCTGCTGTGGAAATGCCGGGAAAACCCTGTGATTCTGTGCGAAAGCCATATTGACGGATGGATTCATCTGCGATTACAATAGATATGGTGAAAAAGAGAACAAAAAAGATAGAAAAGCAAGAGGGGGGATTGAAACATGAACTTATCTGAAAAACTTGTTTCTGCCTGTGGAAAGCCCATTGAGAACTGTACAAACAGGGAGCTTTACGAGGCGCTTTTAACTATGGTGCAGCAGGAGGCCTGTGCCCGCACAGCAGAGACAGGAAAGAAAAAAGTATATTATATTTCAGCAGAATTTCTGATTGGAAAACTGCTTTCGAATAACCTGATTAATCTGGGCTGGTATGATGAGATCCGGGAGATTCTGGCAGCAGCAGGAAAGGATATCGGTCAGATTGAGGAAGTGGAGCCGGAGCCTTCCCTTGGAAACGGCGGGTTGGGCCGTTTGGCAGCCTGCTTCCTGGATTCTATGGCAAGTCTTGGATTAAACGGCGATGGAATCGGTCTGAATTATCACCTGGGACTGTTTCGACAGGAATTTGAAGAGGAACTGCAGAAAGCGGTTCCCAATCCCTGGATAGAAGAGAAAACCTGGCTGTTAAAGAGAGAGACAACGTATCCTGTTTCTTTTGGCGGCTTTACGGTTCAGTCCCGTCTTTATGATATTGCAGTAACCGGCTACAAAAACCGCACCAATATGCTTCACCTGTTTGATCTGGATACTGTAGACGAAGGTCTGGTAAAGGATGGAATTGATTTTGATAAGGAAAATATTGCCAAAAACCTGACGCTGTTTTTATATCCTGACGACAGCGATGAGGAAGGCCGTAAGCTTCGAATTTATCAGCAGTATTTTATGGTCAGCAGCGGCGCTCAGTATATTCTGGACGAATGTGAAAGAAAGGGAAGCACCCTCCACGATCTTCCTGATTATGCAGTGATTCAGATCAATGATACCCATCCGTCTATGGTAATTCCAGAGCTGATTCGTCTCCTGACCGGGCGCGGCATTGCGTTTGATGAGGCAGTGGAGATTGTGAAAAAGACCTGCGCCTACACCAATCACACGATCCTGGCAGAAGCCCTGGAGAAGTGGCCTATTTCTTATTTGAAGGAAGTAGTTCCTCAGCTGGTTCCGATTATTGAAATTTTAGATGATCGGATCCGCAGAAAATACCAGGACGAGGCTGTGGCGATTATTGATAAAAACGATGTCGTGCATATGGCTCATATGGATATCCACTATGGATTTTCTGTTAATGGAGTGGCATACCTGCATACAGAGATTTTAAAGAACAGTGAGCTGAATGCTTTTTATCAGCTGTATCCGGAGAAATTCAACAATAAGACTAACGGAATTACCTTCCGCCGGTGGCTGCTTCACTGCAACCATCCGCTGGCAGATCTGATTACAGACCGTATTGGCAATCAGTACAAAAAGGATGCGGCTCTTCTGGAGCTTATGACAGCCTGCTCTGACGAGGAAACTTTAAAGCAGCTTCTGGAAATCAAGCATCAGAATAAGCTTGCTTTAAAAGCATATTTAAAAGAAACCCAGAATGTGGACATTGATGAAAATTCCATCTATGATATTCAGATTAAGCGTCTTCACGAGTACAAGCGCCAGCAGATGAATGCGCTGTATGTGATTCACAAATATCTGGAGATTAAGCGGGGCAAAAAGCCGGCAAGACCGATTACCGTGATTTTCGGTGCCAAGGCGGCTCCGGCCTATGTGATTGCGAAGGATATTATTCATCTGATTCTCTGTCTTCAGAAGCTGGTGAACGAGGATCCGAAGGTCAGCCCGTGGCTGAAGGTGGTTATGATTGAAAACTACAATGTAACCAAGGCAGAAAAGCTGATTCCGGCCTGCGATATTTCTGAGCAGATTTCTCTGGCATCCAAGGAAGCCAGCGGAACCGGCAATATGAAGTTTATGTTAAATGGCGCAGTTACCCTGGGCACCATGGATGGAGCCAATGTGGAGATTGCAGAGCTGGTTGGAAAAGACAATATTTATATTTTCGGTGAGTCCAGTGAGACAGTAATTGACCATTATGCCAAGGCTGATTATGTTTCCAGAGAGTATTATGAGAAGGATGCGGACATCAAAGAGGCCGTGGACTTTATCATAGGCAAGGAAATGATGAAGATTGGACATAAGGAAAATCTGGAACGGCTTTACAAGGAACTGCTGAATAAGGACTGGTTTATGACACTTCTGGATTACAGAAGCTACGCTGAGGCAAGAGAAAAGGCTTATGCCGATTACGAGGATCGGATGAGCTGGGCCAAAAAGATGCTGGTAAATATCAGCAAGGCCGGATTCTTCTCTTCTGACCGGACGATCGCCGAGTACAATCGGGATATCTGGAAGCTGGGCAAGTAAGAGGCATAGCTGTAAAAAGAAAAGATCAAATAACAATATATGATTGCCATTCGTGATTCGAAAATGACAAGTCAAAAGGGGGGCCGCAAATGCGGCCCCCCCTTTGACTTTTTATAGGGAAACCGTGGAGGTACATTCCGCCGGTTCTGCCGTTACCAGATCATAGCGGTAGGCTGAGAGAATAAAGCCTACTAAAACCATATTAAATACCATAAGCCCATGGTGAAGATAAGGCTGAGAAGGGCGACAGCGGCTGCGCTCCAACGGTATCCGGGCAAAAAGAAAATGGAAAAAATACCCCAGGCGGCAGCAAGCAGCAGTCCGGTTCGGATGGTACGTTTCCTGCTTTTTCTGAATCGGTAAAACAAAAAGGAAAACAGTACGGGAAGAAAAAGCACAGGGAAAAAGGTGCCTGCCAGGTGGCTGATTTTCCAGGCCCAGGAAAAATGACCGAAACGGGAAAGGCAGTTCAGGACAAGGAAAAACAGGTACAGAATTCCTATTCCAAAGGAGAGGGGTTTCCAATGGCGGATAAAAAAGGATACCCCTTCCATACAGTCAGAAGCAGAAGGGCTGTGCCTGGAAGATAGTACAGATATCCACCGGAATTTTGCTCCGGTGTCCAATTCATAAATCCGGCTAGGACAAATCCTGCAAGGAGAAGCAGAAGTGACAGGACTGTGAGTACAGGAGTTCTGCGAATTTGGTGAACGGCATTCAGCTCAGTTCCAGTGATGATCGGATCCCCCATTTGACGGACAGCCTGCTGGAAGGCTTTCTCTGATTCAATGCCTTCGTTTTTTAATTCGTCTGCCAGATCTTCAATATGCTCCTCCAGCTCCCGGCGAATGGAAGGATGGAGCGGTTTCCAGGCAATCTGGTCGGTAACTTCATCCAGAAACCGGGAAACAGAATTTTCAGCAGGTTTCTTTTCCAAATCACACACCCCCTATCACTACATGCTCCAGAACCTGATTGACAGCAGCTTCATAAGTTTTCCACTCCTGAGTCTTTTCTTTCAGAAGCTTTTTTCCATGCGGGGTAATGGCATAATATTTGCGGATCTTGCCGGTGTCTGCAGTCTGCTGAAAGCTGGTGACAGCGCCCTGTTGTTCCAGGGTGTGAAGAATGGGATAGAGCGTTCCTTCTTTTAGCTGAAAGACATTTCGGCTGCGCTGTTCCATCAGCCGGATCATCTGATAGCCATACAGAGGTTCCTCTTCCAGCAGCTTTAATACCAGCATGGAGGTACCGATAGCCATATATCGTTTATCCATAAGCATAGCTCCTTTTTTATATATAGATAATCTAGGCATATAAAAATTATACTTAGATTATCTATGTATGTAAAGAAAAAGCTACAGTAAAATAATTGTACCTTTTCCAACCAGATTGATGTTTGATATTTCAGGCAGAACGCGGTATAGTCGTGTCTGGCAGACAGGGCGTCTGCTGGACGACCGTTTAAGCGGCGTTTACACAGGGATTGTGAATATGAAAAGAATATAAGCAGCAAAGGGGCTGCAAAGGGGAAGGTATGGCTATCAAGCAAATTGAAAATCCGATTGCGCGGAAGCTGGCGGAGTATGGACTGATTACAATTAGTATCTGGATTATGGTAGTGGGAATTTATTTTTTCAAATTTCCCAACAATTTTGCATTTGGAGGTGTGACCGGTTTTTCCACGGTAATCAGCAAGATTACCCAATGGTCAGCCAGTGATTTTACATTTATTGTAAATACCGGGCTTCTGGTAATCGGTTTTCTGTTTTTGGGACGGGATGTAGGGCTTAAGACCGTGTATGCAAGTATGCTGATGTCAGTCAGCCTGTCTGCGCTGGCGCGGATTTATCCCATGCATTCTCCTTTGACTTATGAGCCTATGCTGGAACTGGTATTTGCCATTTTTTTGCCGGCAGTAGGGTCTGCGATTCTGTTTAATATCGGAGCATCCAGCGGCGGAACTGACATTATTGCCATGATACTGAAAAGTCATTCCAGTTTGAATATTGGAAGCGCTCTGTTTCTGGTGGATGTGGCATCGGTGCTGATGGCATTTTTTGTAATCGGTCCCACAACGGGACTGTATTCTACGGTAGGATTGATGGCGAAATCTCTGGCTATTGACGGTGTAATCGAGAACATCAACCAGTGCAAATGCTTTAATATTATTTGTGATGATCCAGATCCTATCTGTCATTTTATTATCCATGAGCTTCACAGAAGCGCTACGGTTTATAAGGCAGAGGGCGCCTTTACTCACCACAGCAAGACCGTGATTATGACAACCATGAAGCGGGGGCAGGCAGTACGCCTTCGAAATTTTATCCGAAAGACAGAGCCGACGGCATTTATTCTGATTTCTAATTCCAGTGAGATTATTGGAAAGGGATTTTTAAGCAATTAGATTGGCTGCAGTCTGCCGGACCAACTGGGAAATGTCCGCATATAGTAGAAGTATCAGTGATGCATCTGCTTTATGAGGAGGAATCCTATGGAATATCAGAATATAACAGGGCCGACAAAAGCCCAGCAGGAATTTATTGAACGCGAACAAATGCATAAGAAAAAGGTAGCGGTCTGGCGCATGATGCTGCTGGTACTTCTGCTTGCCATGTGGGAACTCTGTACGAGGCTGGGAATGATGGATGCTTTCATTTTCAGTTCACCGTCCAGAGTTCTCTTGTGTTTCTGGAGAATGGTACGGGATAAAAGTATCTTTGGACATATTGGAATTACTCTGATGGAAACTCTGGTAAGCTTTCTGATTGTGACAGCAGCAGGGACGGCGGCAGCGGTGGCTCTCTGGTTCAGCCGCAGTGCATCGGAGATTCTGGAGCCATATCTGGTTATGCTGAACAGCCTTCCCAAGTCAGCCCTGGCTCCCATGCTGATTGTCTGGCTTGGCAATCATGTGTATACCATTGTGGCAGCAGCTGTTTCCGTTGCATTATTTGGCTCTATTTTGACCCTTCACACAGGATTTCAAAGCGTAGATCCAGAAAAGATCAAGCTGATTTATTCCCTTGGGGGAAGCCGCCGAGACGTGCTTTCAAAGGTACTGCTGCCGGGTTCGGTTCCCATGTTGATCAGCAACATGAAGGTCAACATCGGGCTTTGTCTGGTGGGCGTTATTATCGGAGAGTTTCTGGCGGCGCAAAAAGGGCTGGGATATTTGATTATTTATGGGAGTCAGGTCTTTCAGCTGGATCTGGTCATGACGTCCATCGTTTTGCTGTGCCTGTTTTCTACTGTCTTGTATAAGGGAATTGGATGGCTGGAAAAGCGGGCAAGATGAGAAGTTGATAGTGCGGGTATGTGAGGAGGAAAAGGTTGCAGTTGTACATGGGATCAAAATCATGTATAATAGAAAGCAATTGATTGCTATGAAAGGGACAGACGATAAGCTTTGGAGCATGGAGTACTTACAGAGTGCAGGGGGAAAATCGCCATATGAAATCCATTCGCAGAGTAATTCGACAGAATCATCTGGTTGTTATTTTGCTGACCAGTATGTTTATTGTAGTTAATATATTAGTATATACTGCAACTTACAGCACTTACCAAAGACTTCTTCAAGACTATCAGGAAGTGAATGAACTGTTTACAATTAATAATGACAGGAAGACCAATTTTATCCTTTATAGCAAGAGCCATGATGAAGGGGCCCTTCAACAGTACTATGATTCCAGTATTCGATTGGAAAAGGGGCTGGAAAAGCTGGAAGGACAAATGCAAAGAGATCGGGAATGCAAAATGCTGTACCGGATTCTCTGTCAGGTGATGGACTATCGGTTTGAAATGGCAGAATCTTATATTCAGCCAGGAAAACAGTATAATCCGGGAATTTTGGAGGATCTGGCTGCGGTGGATCTGACTACAGATCGGTGTCTGAATCAGCTGGTAAGCCGGTATTTGGAGTATCTAAATGCAACCTTTGGTGATTTCAGCCGCCATGTAAATTCTGTGAATATTGTGTTGAATCTGGTTTTGATCGGAGGATGTCTGTTCAGTCTTTTGCTGAATTACTATATGAATCGGCGAGTTATGTATTCAATTGAAAATTTGACCAAGGCCGCTCAGGAAATTACCAGCGGGAATTTTGAGGCAGGGGATATTGAAAAGACAAGTTTTGCAGAACTCAATCAGGTTTCCAGTGCTTTTGATCAGATGAAGCATACGATCCGGAATATGATTACAGAGCTGAATGAAACGCACCAGATGAAAGAACGGCTGGCGGAGGCAAAGATCCGGGAACTGCAGATGCAGATGAATCCCCATTTTCTTTTTAATACGTTGAGTCTAGTTATACGGAGTATTCAGCTGGGCGAGAGAGACACATCTATTCAACTGGTTAAGGCTATCTCTAAAATTCTGCGCAGCAGTATTGAGATTAAGACAACTTCTATTCCATTAGATGATGAAATTGAACTTTTGCAGGCATATCTATATATTCAGAAGCTTCATTTGAAGGGCAGAATTACATTTTGCCTGGATGTAAGAAAGTCCTTTCTGGAGAATGCCTTTCAGATCCCTCCTCTGACTATTCAGCCGCTGGTGGAAAATAGTATCCAGCACGGTTTGAAGGATCGGGTACGCGGAGGAAAAGTGGATATTCTGATTACAGAAAAGCCGGATTATATGGAGGTTGTTGTGGCAGATAATGGAGTAGGTTTTCCAGAACATGGGGAATGGCTGCCAGAGAATAAGGAGGGAACGCCGGAGCAGAGGCAAAATAACGGAAAGGAATCTGGGCAGGCCGTGATTTCCAGAACTTCTATTGGATTGAATAATGTGAGAGAGCGGCTGGAGCTGTTTTACAGGAAAAAGGATGTTCTTCAGATTGAACGGATAGACGGAATTACAAAAATAACTATGAAGCTGTATAGAACAGAGGACGACAGACGAAAGAGACAGGAGGAAGACGTATGCTGCGAGTGATATTGGCGGACGATGAACAATATGAGCGGGAATATCTGGAGCGGATAATCCAGGAAAGCTATCCGGGTCTTCTGGAGATTGTGGATACGGCTGTAGATGGAGTTGATCTGATGGAAAAGCTGGAGCGGTGTAAGCCTCATATTGTTCTTCTGGATATAAAAATGCCCAGAATGAATGGGCTGGAGGCGGCAGATCAGATTCGAAAGAAGTATCCAGATATTCAGATGGTGGTGATTTCTGCTTACAGTGATTTTTCATTTGCTAAGCAGGCTTTGAAGCTGGGAGTGACGGATTATCTTCTGAAGCCTTATCTGGATTCGGAACTGCGCGAAACTCTGGACAAAGTAATTTCCCGATCCAGAGAGCGAGAAGATTCTCTGGATCTTCTATCTTATTCCGGAATAGAACAGGATTCGAATGATTTTGATTTTTATCGGGATTTGGAAAAAGATCTGTTGTGGAATCTGTTTTTCCGGAGAATGGAAGCAGAATCTATGAAACGTCGTTTGGCTTTGTGGGAAGTTGGCGAGGGGTGGATGAAAGTGGTTCTGATTTCCAGTCCGGCACTTGTGTCCATGGGAGGGTTTTCGCAGGAGGTTCTGAAAAATTATTTTCATATGGCAGGAGTAAAGGTGCTTAACAGCATTTGGATGGATCAGATGGCTATTCTTTTGTATTCGGAGCAGGAAGATGCATTTACAGAGCTGACTGGCTGTACTAGGAGAGCAAGAGATTATCTGGCAGGGGAAAGACAGATTCCAGTAGCCTGCGGAGTCAGCGGAACATGCAGCAGTCCAGAGGAGCTGCCGGAGGCCTACGAGGAGGCAGCTTCCTATATTCGTGATTATTATGGAGATGATGTACACCAATCCTTTATGGAGAGAACAGAAGGAATGAAACAGATCTGCCAACTGGAGGAGAAAATCAGCACTGCCCTAGCTGCAGAGGAACGGGAGGATGGAGAAGAGCTTTTAACAGAGCTGATAGAAGAACTGGAAAGGCATTTGATGTATCAGGATCTGGCAGTGAAACTGAATTTCGGAAGAAGTTTGATGACGATTATTCGGAATATTAATCAGATGCCGGGAATTCGGGTGAAAACCAAGGAGGCTGTGGCTCGGTTTGAAAAGCTGGGGCAGCTGAATTTCAGCGGTGAGAATCTGAAATACCACGCAGATTATTTTTCAGAAATGAAAATCCAGAGGGTGTGACCAAAACGGAGGAAAAGCGGATGAAAGGAACTCTGAGGCTGTCTCTGTTTGTGGCAATAGTTTCTCTGGCAGGAGCGTTTGGGCAGACGGGATGTGGGTCAGTATTACAGGGAGAGCATAAGGAAAAGCAGAGAATAACAGAGCCTGAGCTGGTTCTCTGTTATGGGGAGGTCAATCAGGAAGGCCATATTATGACAGATTCTGCCAAGTATTTTGCAGGGCGGGTGGAAGAACTGAGCGGAGGGCGGATAACTGTAGAAATTTATCCGTCAGGCCAGATGGGAGATGATGCCCAGTGCTATGAGGCGATGAAAATGGGCGCGCTGGATCTATATAGGGGAAACAGCGCCTCGCTGGCAGAGTGTGGGGATCTGATGATTTCAGCTCTGGCGCTGCCTTATATTTTCCGGGATAGGGAGCATTTCTGGAAAGTGTGCAGAAGTAACCTTGGAAAGGAAATTCTGGAGGATATCCAGAACCACAATACCGGAATGATTGGGCTTGCATATCTGGATGAAGGGGCGAGAAATTTTTTAACGACAGATTCTCCTGTAAGAAGACTGGAGGATATGAAAAACCGGAAAATTAGAATGCAGATTTCTGATCTGATGGAGGATACGGTGGCTGCTCTTGGGGCGGAGGCGGTTCCTATTTCCTATGCAGAGCTGTATACGGCTTTGGAATCTGGAAGTGTTGAGGGAGCAGAAAACCCTCCGATCAGCTATTACTATAATCGATTTTATGAGGTAGCTCCTTATTATGTAAAGGATTGTCATACCTATGCTCCAGGCGTGATTCTGGCAAGCCAGGTGACCTGGGAAAATTTAACAGAGGATCAGAGGTATGTACTGTTAACGGCAGCAGAGCTGACCCAGGAATATAATAAAAAAGAGATTGAACAGGCGGATGAACAGGCCTACAAAAATCTGGAATGGATGGGCGTAGAGATTACAGAAGTGGAGGATCCGGAGGCGTGGAGAGAGGCTATGAAGCCGGTTTATGAAAAGTATGGTTCCAGGTTTCGGAGTGTAATCCAGAGAGTTCAGGCCATGAAATGAGAAGACCGGAAGCGGAAAGCACAGATGTTGGAATGAAATGGCTGTATATAAAATGTATGGGAAATACCCATAACTGCAAATGAAGAAGCATATAAATGACAGATAAAGGAGAAAAGACTATGAATTACGGACTGATGAAGCTGCCAAGAAACCGGGTGCGCCGCAATTATCTGGGAGGAGCAGGGATTGATCGTCTCCACGGAGAGAGTGTGTGCCGTGATAATGACCAGCCAGAGGAATGGGTTGGATCTATGGTAGAAGCAGTAAATCCAGGGATGGAACCAGTGGATAAGGAAGGTCTTGCAAAGGTAGAGACAGAAGATGGAGAATTTTTCCTGCGAGATCTGGTAGATAGATCCAGAAAATATTATCTGGGAGACAGCATTCACAAAGATGGAACCTGGCAGCTGAGCTTTCTTTTGAAAATTCTGGATTCAGCTATGCGCCTTCATGTACAGGTTCATCCCACAACCCAGTTTGCGAATGAGGTAATGGGAAAGCCCTACGGAAAACTGGAATGCTATTATATTTTAAAGGTGAGGGAGGGAATTGATCCCTATATTCGCCTGGGATTTCAGCATGCACCGACCCGGGAGGACTGGAAAGCAATTGTAGAAGCTCAGAATATGGAAAAAATGGATGCCTGTTTTGAGAAGATTCCGGTAAAGCCGGGAGAGGTATGGTATATTCCAGGAGGAATGCCTCACGCAATCGGAGAGGGAATTACCATGCTGGAAATTATGGAGCCATCGGATCTGGTGGTGCGCTGCGAATTTTCACGGGAAGGGATTGTAGTTCCGGAGGAAGCGCGGTTTATGGGCCGAGGGCTGGATTTTTGCCTTGACATTTTTGATTATACAGAATATTCTAAAGAGGAAATTGTGGATCGCTGCCGGATTAAGCCGGAAATTTTGGCAAAAACAGACTCCTATGAGCGTCAGCGCTTGGTAGGAGAGACATTGACGTCCTGCTTTTTTGTGGACAAGGTGGAGGCATGGAAGCCCTCTGCAATTACCCACAATGAAAAGTTTACACTTGGAGTGGTATGCAGTGGTTCTTGCATTTTAGAGCAGGAAGGACAGCAGATTCGCCTGAAACAGGGAGACAGCTTTGCTATTGCGGCGGCAGTGAAGCAGTGGAATATTCTTCCAGAGGAGGAAACAGAGCTTGTGATTGTATATCCAGGAAAGAATATGGAAGAATAACGGAAAACTGAAAATAGAAAGAATAAGTAAAGAGAGCAGAAATAGCGCTAAGAAAACGTTTATAAAACGCTAAAAATACGCTAAGACTGACTCTCTTTTCTTGACTTCAAATATGTAAACGTTTATATTTTGTATAGCATCAAAATTTTCGTAACTATTCAGAGAAGGAGAGGTATTGGTATGAAAAGAAAACATGTTTTAGCAGGGGTTCTTGCAGTGGCAATGACAATGCTCAGCGCATGCAGCGGTATGCCGGGAATGGGAAACGCACAGCCGGCAGCTGGTGAAGGAAGCAGCACGGGAGAGGGGCAGGATAAGGTATATGAGCTGAAGATATCCACCTCACAGACAGAACAGTCTCTGATTACCAGAAATTATCAGAAGCTGGCAGATGAACTAAATGAACGCTCTGGTGGAAGGCTGAAAGTAACGGTTTTTCCGGCAGGACAGTTGGGAAGTGATGAGGATGTATTGGAGCAGGCTATTCAGGGTGCTAATGTGGCAGTTAATACGGATGCATCCCGTATGGGGCAGTATGTAAAGGATTTTTCCATTCTGATGATGGGTTATTTTGCAGATAATTATGATGAATGTTATAAGGTTACTCAGACAGATACCTTTAAAGGGTGGTGTGAGACTCTGTCAAAGGATCACGGTATCAAGATTCTTTCCTTTGCTTTTTATGACGGTCCCCGCCAGTTTATGACGAACAAGGAAATCAAAACTCCTGAGGATTTAAATGGTATGAGAATCCGAACCATTGGTCAGGAGGTATGTACTGAGACAATCCAGGCAATGGGAGCAACCCCCATTTCTATGTCCTGGGGTGAGGTTTATAACGGAATTCAGTCCAAAGCGCTGGAGGGCTGTGAGGTACAGAATACCTCAAGCTATCCGTCCAGAATTTATGAGGTATGCAAGTATCAGGCTAAGACAAACCACTTCCAGCTGATGCAGGGACTGGTATGCGGACAGAATTGGTTTGAAAGTCTTCCGGAAGATCTGCAGACTCTTCTGGTTGAGACATCCAATGAAATTGGTAAGGAAACAGCGGCCAATGTTATGACCGAGGTAGAAGAAGCAGAGAAAAAGATGATTGAGGCAGGCGTTACTGTAACGGAACCGGATCCGGCACCCTTTAAGGCAGCGGTAGATCCGATTTATGATAAGCTGGGATATACCGAGTTAAGAGAGCAGCTGTATAAGGAAATTGGAAAAACCAATTAACTGAATACAGTGACAGAGAAATGATTTTGAAACATTTTGGAATGAGGAAATGATATGAAAAAGATTTCTGAGAAGATATTGAAAATTGAGGAGATACTGGCAGGAGGCATGCTGATTCTGATTTCCGTTCTGGTATTTTTGTCAGCAGTGGCAAGAACCATAGGAATGCCGGTGAACTGGGCACAGGATGTATCACTGCTTGCCTTTGCATGGCTGACCTTTATTGGCTCAGATATTATTGCAAAAAGTGGAAGCCTGATTCGGATTGATATGCTGGCAGATAAGCTTCCAGCTTCCGTGCAGAAAATTCTGACCCTGATTTTTGATGTAATGATGGTGTTATTTTTGCTGATTCTTATTGTATATGGATTTATGTTGGTATCTCAGAGCTGGAACAGAACCTTTAATACCTTGAAAATGAGTTATGCCTGGTGTACGCTGGCCGTTCCGATTGGTTCTTTTTTGATGATTTTTACCATTATAGGAAAACTGATAGGGGATATTCGCAGACCAGTTGGAGAATGGAGGAATAAATAATGTTAAGTGCTATTGGTTTTTTCTTAATTCTTCTGTTTTTGGGAATGCCGGTGGCATTTGCCATTGCAGTTTCAGGTTTTGCTTTTTTTGTGATGCGTCCTGAAATTCCGTGGACGATTCTGGTACAGAAATCTCTGTCAACCACTCAGTCCTTTACCATGCTGGCTATTCCGCTGTTTATTTTTGCAGGAAACCTGATGAATAATACAGGAATTACGACCCGTCTGATTAAGCTGGCTAATGTTCTGACTGGTCATATGTATGGCTCCATTGGTCAGGTATCCGTTGTACTTTCCACTCTGATGGGCGGTGTATCTGGCTCGGCTGTTGCAGATGCGGCTATGGAGTGCCGAATTCTGGGACCGGAGATGACCAAGAGAGGATATGCTCCTGGATGGGCAGCAGCAGTCAATTGCCTGACAGGCCTGATTGTAGCAACCATTCCTCCGTCTATGGGCTTGATTCTTTATGGAACTGTAGGTGAGGTATCCATTGGACGTTTGTTTGTAGCTGGTTTTGTCCCGGGAATTATCATGTGTATCTTTATGATGATTGCAACGTCTTGGTCAGCAAGACATCTTGGCTATCAGCCGGATCACAAGAAACCCTCTTCCTTCCATGAAATTGTAAAATGCTGTGTGGAAAGTATTTGGGCTCTGTTGTTCCCGATTCTTCTGATTGTACTGATTCGTTTTGGCGTTATGACACCTTCCGAATCCGGCGCTTTTGCTGTATTTTACGCTCTGATTGTAGGTGCGTTTATTTACAAGGAATTGACACTGGAGAGTTTCAAAAAATGTGTTATTGACAGTGTAAAGGATCTGTCTGTGATTACCATGATTCTGGCATTTTCCGGAATCTTCAGCTACGGTGTTGTATTTGATCAGCTTCCAAAAACTCTGGCAACTATGCTGATTGGATTGACCAGCAATAAATATGTGTTGATTCTTTTGATTATTATTATGCTGACAGTATTTGGTATGTTTATGGAAACAACCGTAATTACTCTGATTGTAACTCCGATTTTGATTCCTGTTATTAGTCAGTACGGAATTGATCCAGTACACTTTGGAATCATTATGATGACAGTTGTTACTATGGGATGTTCCACACCGCCGGTAGGAGTAGCTCTTTATACCTGCTCAAATATTATGAATTGTTCTGTAGAGGAAACCACGAAATACGCGATTCCGCTGTATATTGCTATTTTTGCAACTTTGGCAATCGCTGTATTCTTCCCGGATTTAATCCTGCTTCTTCCAAATTTGGTATACGGAGCAGCATAAGATGGTAAAACAAAACAGCTCTGTTTTTTCAGGCATTGGATATGCCGAAGAGACAGGGCTGTTTTTACGTCACAGAATGAGCAGGGAATACAAGGTTTTATTCAATCGTTTTGTCTTTTACAGAGCTTCGGATCACCAGAGAAGCCTTCAAAACAGGAAGCTCCTGTAATTCTCCAGTTTCAATATAGTGATGAATAAAATCAACGGCAATCCTGGAGAGCTTCTTTACAGGAACCGAGACTGTGGATAGAGGCGGTGTAACAAAGTTTGCCATTGTGCAATCATCGTAGCCGAAAACGGAAAGATTTTCCGGAATCCGCAGGCCAAGAATGTAGGCGGCCCGGTATACGTTAAATGCGGTCATGTCGTTGCAGGAAAAAATAGCTTCCGGTCGATTCGGTCTTTGAAGCATCTGAAGAATCCGGTTGGGAGTAGCGCCCATATCCTCTGGATTGATGTCAAACAGAAGATTATTTGGCTCACAGGAAAGACCGTGAAGAGCCAGGGCGTCCATCATGCCAGCATAGCGTTCTTGATAAGTACCATTGTCAAAGCTCTGGAAAAGACCGCCAAAGTTAGTATGTCCCAGACGAATCATATAATCAACAGCCTCAAAGGCTGCTGTGCGGTTGTTTATCCGGAGACAATGGTCAGGATCATCCTCGAAATTCCGATTCAGACAGATATAGGGAATATGAAAGGTATTCAGCTTTTTTATATGTTCATGTTCTCCCGAGGTGGTACAGATAATCACTCCGGCAATGTCCATACCAATCAGATTGTCGAGAATCTGTTTTTCCTTTTCGAGATTATATTCCGTATTGCTCAGATAAAGAAGATAGCCTTTTTGGGAAGCATAGGCCTCCATATACTGTTCCAGCTTTGCATAATAGATATTAGTCAGAGAGGGGAGAATCAGCGCCAGTGTTTGCCGACGTCCTGTTTTCAAGTTGACAGCCAGGGTATTGGGGCGGTAGTCCAGTTCCTTTACAGCGTCCATAATTTTCTGGCGGGTTTCCTCCTTCAGGTAACCTTTTCCGGAAAGGGCGCGGGAAACGGTACATACAGAAAAACCGCTTTTTTTTGCCACATCTTTGATGGTTGCCATAAAGTACTTCTGTCTCCTTTCTGGGAATGGAAAAAATATATCCAGACTTTCCCGATAATTATATGTTCATTGTATCAGCAACAGTTGGTAAAGTCAAAAGGAAAATCCATGTCTTGTGTTTTGTAAAAATGAAAATTTGTGAAGAATTCATAAAAATTTCGCTAAAAAACTGTTAAAAATATCAGCTTGATTTTTTGTATGTAAACGATTATATTTATATTGTAACATATATAAACGTTTAGCTTACGGGAAAAGCAAACGAATACAATGAAAAGGGGAAAAGACATGAAAAAAAGAGCAATTGTAGCAGGCGTTCTGGCAGCAGCAATGATGGCACTGACAGCGTGCAGTGGTATGCCGGGTATGGGAAATGCGCAGCCGGCAGGAAATTCTGGTGATGCAGGTTCCAGTGACAAGGTGTACGAGCTGAAGATTTCCACCTCACAGACTGAGCAGGCTCTGATTACAAGAAACTATCAGAAGCTGGCTGACGAGCTGAATGAGAAATCCGGCGGAAGACTGAAAGTAACCGTATTTCCGGCTGGTCAGTTAGGAAGCGATGAGGATGTTCTGGAGCAGGCAATCCAGGGTGCAAACGTAGCAGTAAATACAGATGCTTCCCGTATGGGACAGTATGTTAAGGATTTCTCCATCCTGATGATGGGATATTTTGCAGATAACTATGATGAGTGTTATAAAGTAACACAGACTGATACCTTTAAGGGCTGGTGCGATACTCTGTCTAAGGATCATGGTGTAAAGATTCTGTCCTTCACCTTCTATGATGGTCCCCGTCAGTTTATGACTAATAAGCCCATCAATACTCCGGCAGATTTAGGCGGCCAGAGAATCCGTACCATTGGCCAGGAGGTATGTACCGAGACCATTCAGGCTATGGGTGCAACTCCGATTTCCATGTCCTGGGGCGAGGTTTACAACGGAATTCAGTCCAAGGCACTGGAAGGCTGCGAGGTACAGAATACATCCAGCTATCCGTCCAGAATTTATGAGGTATGTAAATATCAGTCCAAGACTAATCACTTCCAGCTGATGCAGGGTCTGGTTTGCGGACAGAGTTGGTTTGAGAGCCTTCCGGAGGATCTGCAGACTTTGTTAGTTGAGACTGCTACTGAGATGGGTAAGACCACCGCTGCTGATGTTATGGCAGAGATTGAAGATGCTGAGAAGAAGATGGTAGAGGCTGGTGTAACTGTTATTGAGCCGGATGTAGCTCCTTTCAAGGAAGCGGTAGATCCGATTTATGACAAGCTGGGCTACACCGAGTTAAGAGAGCAGCTTTACAAGGAGATCGGCAAAACCAACTAAGGAAAGCTGATAAAGGGCTTTACGAAGCCTTATGGAACAGATGACAGTCCGGGACAGGCAAAGATAAGCCTGTCCCGAATATTTCCATGAGATATACGGAAAGGAAGCTTTCAAATGAAAAAGATTTCAGATATGATTTTAAGAGTGGAAGAGCTTTGTGCCGGCGTTATGCTGTGTATGATAGCAGTGCTGGTATTCTGGTCAGCAGTGGCAAGAACCATTGGAATGCCGGTGAACTGGGCACAGGACGTGTCTCTTCTGGCCTTTGCATGGCTGACCTTTATTGGCTCTGATATTATTATTAAGAGCGGAAGCCTGATTCGGATCGATATGCTGGTAAATAAATTTCCGAAGGCGATTCAGAAGGTTCTGACACTGGTGTTTGATGTGATGATGCTTCTGTTTTTGCTGGTACTGATTGTTTATGGCTTTATTCTGGTATCCCAGAGCTGGAACAGAACCTTTAATACCATGAAAATGAGCTATGCATGGTGTACCTTGGCAGTTCCCGTTGGTTCCCTGCTGATGTTCTTCAGCGCAATCGGAAAAACCATCGGTGATATTAAAAGAAAAGAATGGGGGGCTAATTAATGTTAAGTGCAATCGGATTCTTTTTAGTACTCTTATTTCTTGGAATGCCTGTAGCATTTGCTATTGCAGTTTCAGGCTTTGCATTCTTTGTTATGCGTCCGGAGATTCCCTGGACAATCCTGGTACAGAAATCTTTGTCAACGACTCAGTCCTTTACCATGCTGGCAATTCCGCTGTTTATCTTTGCAGGAAACCTGATGAACAACACCGGTATTACCTCACGTCTGGTAAAACTGGCTAATGTACTGACTGGTCATATGTATGGATCAATCGGTCAGGTATCTGTTGTTTTATCCACCCTGATGGGAGGTGTTTCCGGTTCGGCTGTAGCAGATGCGGCTATGGAGTGTCGTATTCTGGGACCGGAAATGACAAAGAGAGGATATGCTCCAGGCTGGGCAGCTGCCATTAACTGTCTGTCTGGACTGATTGTAGCAACTATTCCCCCATCTATGGGACTTATCCTGTACGGAACGGTAGGAGAGGTATCTATCGGACGTCTGTTTGTGGCAGGTTTCCTTCCTGGAATTATCATGTGTATCTTTATGATGATTGCAACTTCTTGGTCTGCACGCCATCATGGCTACAAGCCGGATCATGAAAAGCCATCTTCTCCGTCCGTTATTTTCAAGGCATGTATTGACAGTATCTGGGCTCTGTTATTCCCGATTCTTCTGATCGTGCTGATCCGTTTTGGTGTTATGACTCCTTCTGAGTCTGGCGCCTTTGCTGTATTCTATGCACTGGTAGTAGGCGCATTCATCTACAAGGAGCTGACGCTGGAAAAATTTAAAAAATGCGTGATCGATAGTGTAAAAGACTTGTCTGTTATTACCATGATTCTTGCATTTTCCGGAATCTTCAGCTATGGTGTTGTATTTGACCAGCTGCCGAAGACCCTGACTACTATGCTGGTAGGTCTGACTAGTAATAAGTATGTTCTGCTTCTGCTGATTTTGATTATGCTGACTGTTTTCGGTATGTTCATGGAGACAACGGTTATTACCTTGATTGTAACTCCGATTCTGATTCCGATTATTACTCAGTACGGAATTGATCCGGTACATTTTGGTATTATTATGATGACCATTGTTACGATGGGATGTTCCACACCGCCGGTTGGCGTAGCCTTGTATACCTGTTCGAATATTATGGACTGCTCGGTGGAGGAGACGACGAAATACTCCATACCACTATTTGTTGCCATTATGGCAACCCTGGCTATCTGTGTATTCTTCCCGAAGCTGGTTCTCTTCCTGCCGAATCTGATTTATGGATCAAGTGTATAAAAGCAATTCAGAAAAGAAGAAAATTCTCACAGAGATGTGGGGATTTTCTTTTTTTGCTGTTTCCGGTAAAGCGTCGTTCTGTGAATTCCCAGAGAGCGGGCGGCTTCGCTGAGCTGTCCCTTGTTTTTGTCAATGACAGCCTGAATATACTGCTGTTCAAATTGCTCTAGGGCATCCTGAAGAGAAAGCTCCAGGGAGGGCATGGGAATGCCGCTGCTGAGGGAAGTCTGTTCTGCAGTGCCAGAAAAGAAGGGATCCGGGGAAAACATCTGCTCAAGAGGAAGCTCCCGTCTGTCTGGGGGAGAGATCAAAACTGCACGTTCGATGACATTGCGTAACTCCCGCACATTGCCCGGCCAGGAATAATGCAGAAGAAATTCCATATTTTTCTCAGACAGGTAGGTGCGTTTATAATACTTTTGATTATAATGATCTACAAAATAAAGAGAAATGGCTTCAATATCATCCGGTCTGTCGCGGAGAGCCGGAATATGAATGGGGAGAACATGAAGCCGGTAATATAAATCACTGCGGAAGGTTTTTTCCTGAACCATTTCAAGAAGATTACGGTTGGTGGCGGTAATAATACGCACATCAACCTTTTCTGTTTTGCTGCTTCCTACCGGATAAAATTCCCCGCTTTCAATAAAACGCAGAAGCTTGGACTGCATCAGCAGAGGAAGCTCGCCTAACTCGTCCAGAAAAAGAGTGCCGTGATCCGCCATCTGCAGAAGCCCTGTTTTTCCCTTGGAGCTGGCGCCGGTAAATGCCCCGGGGCGATAACCGAAAAACTCTGATTCAAATAGTTCCGGAGGAATTGCGGAACAGTTGACAGGAATAAAGGGCTGGCTGCTTCGAGGGCTTTCTGAGTGGATAAATTTTGAAACCAGTTCCTTTCCCACACCAGACTCACCAAATAACATGACAGGACTGTTGGTGGAGGCAATGGTGGAGCACTCCCAGCGGAGAGCGTGCATCTGCGGACTAGTGCAGATCATTTTTGTTTCCGTAGAGCTGCAGAGGTAGTTGGTAATATTTTTATAATGGGCGTGCTGCTCCTGTTCATAGGCAAGAAGGCGTGCAAATTCGTCCATAACGATATCGGAACGGTTGTTGGTGATTACATATTCCAGGTTTCCGTCCTGGTCAAAATAGGGAACACTGGTGGAAAGGCGCTGGACTCCTCTGACATTGACCAGATCAGTAACCGGTTTTTTAGTTTTAATGGCCTCCAGAATGGTGGAGTGATTGTACACATTATCAAACATTAGATCATAGGGGGTTTTCCCCAGAACTTCCTCTTCTTTCAGCTGCATGCTGTCTAACGTAGCCTGATTTGCTACGATATAATGTCCCGTACTGTCAGTGACACAGAAACAGTCATAGGAAGCGTTGATGATTGTTTTATATAAATTGTGGGTACTGTTGAGAACAGATTCTTTTTTCATAGATTGACAGCTCCTTATTTTATCTGATTTGCAGAAATTCGCTGGATTTCCGGTGTTGGCTTCTTAAAAACGATTATATCATTGAAGATGTGTAAATGCAACAATGCTGCATTTTTGTATCAATGATGCAGTTATGCATATGAAAAATGATGCAGTTATGCATCAAAGATAAGAATATTGTTAAAAACATATCATATTCCTTTGGAAAATCGAAAAAAGAGAATTGGCACGATTCTTGCTTGATAAATAATTGAATAGGCAGAAGAGGATTCTGCAAAACAATTCAGGAGGGTTTGCATATGGACAAAAGAATGAGCATTCAGGATGCTCTGGATTTGATTCCGGACGGAGCAGGAGTTGCAGTATCAGGATTTATGCTGATGGCTACGCCGAGAGAGCTGTATTTGGAAATCGCAAAAAGGTATCAGGAAACAGGACATCCGTGTAATTTGACGATTATGCATGCAGCAGGAAATGGTAACAACAAGGATCAGGGAATTTACGACATGACCTACGAGGGATTGATTACCCGATATATTACAGGACATTTCGCAAACAATTCTAGGATGATGGATCTGACCAATGAAAATAAAGTGGCAGCCTACAACTTCCCCCAGGGTGTAATTGCCCATATGTTCCGGGCAGCTGCAGCAGGAAAGCCGGGAGAAATCACCAGAATCGGGTTAAATACCTTCTGTGATCCCCGACTTCAGGGGGGAAGACTGAATGATGCAGCATCCGAAAATCTTGTAGAGCTGGTGGATATTCTGGGTGAGGAATTCCTTCTGTACAAGGTTCCGAAGCTGGATATTGGTTTGATCCGCGGTACAACTGCCGATGAGCATGGAAACATTACCATGGAAGAGGAGGGTGCTCCCGTGGATGCTTTGGATGTGGCAATGGCAGTAAAGGCTATGGGCGGTAAGGTAATTGTCCAGGTGAAAAATTATGTATCCGGCGCTTCTATTGACAGAAGCAGTGTGGTGATTCCTGGAAATTTGGTAGATGCCGTTGTAGTTAGTGAGAATCCGCTGGAAAATCATCGTCAGACACCAGGTTCTTATTATAATCCCGTTTTGTCCGGCCATTATAAGTTGGATGGAGTTAATTTTGCATCTATTCCCTTTGATGAGAGAAAGGTGATTGCCAGAAGAGCGGCTATGGAACTGCTTCCTAATTCTGTAGTGAACCTGGGAATCGGTATCCCGGAGGGCGTGGCAGCAGTGGCGACTGAGGAAGGTGTAGGAGATCAACTGACACTGACCATCGAGAGCGGTCTAGTAGGAGGTGTGCCTACAGGCGGCCAGGATTTTGGATGTGCAGTCAATGCCTGGGCGGCGCTTCCCATGACTTCTCAGTTTGATTATTACAACGGCGGCAACCTGGAGCTGACTTGTCTGGGCTTTGCAGAGGTAGATGGAGCAGGAAATGTGAATGTAAGCCGTTTTGGAAAAAAGATTGCTGGCTGTGGAGGTCTGGTGGACATTTCTCAGTCAACTCAGACTGTTCTTTTCTGTGGAACCATGACAGCAGGCGGACTGAAGGAAACCATCGAGGACGGAAAGCTGGTGATTCTTCAGGAAGGAAAAAAAGTAAAATTCAAAAAATCAGTAGAGCAGATTACATTCAGTGCTGAATTCAGCCGGAAGCATCAACAGAAGGTGCTGTTTATTACAGACCGCTGCGTATTCCGGGTAACCGATCAGGGGATGGAGCTGGCTGAGGTGGCTCCGGGAATCAGTATTGAAAAGGATATTCTTCCATATATGGAATTTGAACCAGTGATTCCGGCTGAGGTACCGCTTATGGATGCACGGTTATTTTCAGAGACACTGCTGGGATTGGAATCCATGATGAAAGAGAGAAAGGGACAGTAAGAGTATGGGAATCTTTTTAATTTTATTAAGTATTACACTGGTTATTTTCCTGGTATTTAAGGGCGTGCCTGTTTTCTATTCAGCAGTGCTTGCTTCTATGTTCTGTCTGCTGACTGCAGCTCTTTTTACCGGAGCAGGCGCAGACACTGGAATGGTAAACTATCTAATTAACGGTATGACAGGTGCAGAAGGCTCCTATGTAAGTGGTCTGGGCGGTTATTTTACCAAGAACTTCTGTATCTTTGTTTTAGGTGCGATTTTTGGAAAGCTGTTTGATAATTCCGGCGCTGCAGATGCCATTGCTGAGGCAATCGTAGGAAAACTGGGCGCAAAGGCGGTTATTCCGGCGATCCTGTTAGTGGGCTGGGTTCTGACCTACGGAGGCGTTTCTGTATTTGTAGCATTCTTTGCAATGTATCCGCTGATGCTGTCTCTGTTTAAAGAGGCTGATATTCCGAGACGTCTGCTTCCTCTGTATTATTTTGCAGGAGCAGGAACCTCTTCTGGATGGTTCCCCGGATCCCCGCAGGCTCATAACCTGCTGCCGGCAACAGCTCTGGGCGTAAGTCCCTCTTCCTGGCTGGTGCCTGGTATTCTGTTTGCAGTATTTGAAATGGTTCTGGTCGTTGGCTTTGTATTTTACTACACAAAACGCTGCCACAAAAATGGAGAGCATTATGAGTTGACAGAGGCCGATCGGAAAATTATGGCTGAAAAAGAGGCAAAGGATGCATCCCGCCGTCCGTCCTGGATGGTAGCTGCACTTCCCATGGTAGTTCTGATTGTTGTTCTGAACGTAGTGAAGCTGGCTGTTCCGGTATCTCTTCTGGTAGGTATTTTGGTAGCTGTTATCTGCTTCTTCCGCAGCTTTGATTTAAGCAAGTTCTGGGGAATGATGAGCGACGGCGCTATGGGCGGTGTGTCTTCTCTGTTTAATACAGCAGCAATCGTTGGTTTTGGTTCTGTAGTACAGGCAGTTCCGGCTTACGCTCCTCTGTGTGGTATTCTGGTAGGAGCAGTAAGCAATCCGGTTGTAGCATCTGTTATTACAGTTGGAGGTTTGGCTGGTGTTACTGGTTCCGGTACGGGCGGTATTGGTCTGGCTATGCCGGTTGTGATTGAAAACTTTATCGGAGATCTGGCAGTAAACGCAAATCATGTAAACCTGGCAGCTCTGGCACGCTGTACCTCAATTGCAGCTCTGACACTGGATTCTCTGCCTCACTGCGGACTGGTTGTATCTGTAATTAGTTACACAGGAAATAACCATAAGAATTCTTATATGCCTTGTGCTTTTGTATTCTGTGTTGCACCGATTATTACAGTTATTTTGATGCTGTTATATATTGTATTAACAGGACAAACTTACATCTTTTAATGTATAATAAAGACAGAGGCTGAGAGCGTGTAAAGAATAAGAGGTGAATTGGTTATGTCATATCAGACAGTTTTACTTGACAGGAAAGATGGGATTGCAACCATTACTTTTCACCGGCCGGAGGCATTAAACGCCATAAATAGCCAGATGCTGGAGGATTTGAATGGGGCAGCAGATGAGGTTGCATCAGATGACAGCGTTCGGGTGGTTGTTTTTACCGGAGAGGGAAAATCCTTTATTTCCGGCGCAGATATTCATGAAATGGACAGCAAAAACAGCTATGACATTATAGAATATTCCCAAAAGGGCGGAGACGTTTTTCGGAAAATCGAGCAGCTGAAAAAGCCGACTATTGCTGCAGTAAATGGATACGCATTCGGCGGCGGCATGGAGTTTTTGCTCTGTACCGATATCCGAATCGCCAGCGAACGGGCAAAGCTTCGGCTTCCTGAGGTAACGCTGGGGATTACTCCGGGCTTTCAGGGTACCCAGCGCCTTCCCAAATGTGTAGGCATGAATAAGGCTAAGGAGATTGTTTTTACAGGAAAAATGCTGACAGCGGAGGATGCGCTGAAGCTGGGAATTCTGAATGAGGTTGTAGCCGGGGAAGCGCTGATGAACAGGGTGTATGAGATGGCAAAGCAGATTGCAGATAATTCTGCATCTGCCATTGCTATGGCTAAGGCTGCCATGACAGCCGGCGCAAGCATGGACATTGATGTAGGAAGAAATATTGAGCTGGGGTATATGGCTGCCTGCTTTGGAACACCGGATCAGCAGGAGGGGTTTGCATCCTTTAAAGAGAAGCGCCCTGCAAAATTCCGTTGAAATAAGGCTGATACAATTCCATTAGCTTTAGGCGGTGAGGAGTTTATTCAAAAAGAAAGAGAGGATGATACATATGGCATACGAAGGCAGAGGACTGTATCTGGAAGAATTTGAAATCGGTAAATTATATGAAACTGTGGGAAGAACCATTACAGAAGCAGATGTTGCAAATTTTGCAGGTCTCTCCGGTGATTTTAATCCTTTGCACATGGATGATGAGTTTGCAAAAAACAATATGTTCGGTAAGCGGGTTGCTCATGGGGCATTGGGACTGATTATTGCTACAGGTTTATCCAATCAGTCTGGCATTTATGAGGGAACGACGATTGCATTTCTGGAGTTGACAGCAAAATATCTGGCTCCTCTGTGTATCGGAGACACAGTACATCTGGAAATGGTTCCGACCGAGGCCAGACACAGCTCCAAACCGGGCAAGGGAATCCTGAAGGTTATGACAAAGCTGGTAAATCAGGAGGGAACAGTGATTCTGGAATCTCCGTGGACCTTTATGATGAAAGCGCGGGAATAGGAAAGCGTGGAATAAGAAGGCCAGACTGGATATGTTTTTATTCCAGTCTGGCTTTTTATTATAGGAAATTATGTCATATGAAATAAAAATGCTTTGTGGAGATTGCAGATTTCACATCGGAGGAATCTCCAATGCTTCTTGTTCGGCAAAGCAGTACAAGAAAATGCCTCATCCTGAACAGTTACATTTATGAAATCAGTTCTTTCCACACTTGGTGGAAATATCCCGAAAATTCCGGTGCATTTCTCCGTTTTAGGGGAGTGTCATATTTTTCTGGAAAAGAAATTGGAAAAACAGCTTTTACTTTTCCAGGACGGCGGGAAAGAACCAGAATCCGGTCAGCCATACTGATTGCTTCGGAAAGATCATGGGTAATCAGCAAGGCTGTTTTTTGTGTGTCCCGGATAATGGCGCTGATATCGTCACAAACAGACAGCCGGGTCTGATAGTCCAGAGCGGAAAAAGGTTCGTCCAGAAGCAGAAGCTCTGGTTTCAGGGCCAGGGTTCGAATCAAAGCGGCCCGTTGGCGCATACCGCCGGAAAGCTCAGATGGGCGGGATTGTTCAAAGCCGCCTAAACCATAGGAGCGAAGCATTTCTTTCAGCTCTTTTTGGGCGGTGCTGCTTTGCTTTTTTTGGATCTCCAGTCCGAGAGATACATTTCCATAGATGGTGCGCCATTCAAACAGATGATCCTTTTGAAACATGTATCCGATGGTAGCGGGGGAGTCGCGGATGGGAATACCGTCAATGAGAATGCTTCCCTCCTCAGGCTGGAGCAGACCGCTTAAAAGAGAGAGCAGAGTAGATTTGCCGCATCCGGACGGGCCCACTACAGCGAGAAATTCTCCGGGATTTATAAAAAAAGAAATATTAGAAAGCGCCGGAGTTTCTCCTTCCATGGTGTGGTAGGAATAACTGACGCTGCAGGCTTCAAGCTTTGGTTTCATATGGATTGCCTCCTATTCATAAGTTTCAGACAGTAGATACCGCATACTACAGTTTATGACAGCTTCAGGATGGGGGACACTGGGTTCTCCTTCTATAAAGAAATTATTTGACATTCTCATAGTACGTCTTTAAAATAGACGTAGAGAAGGGAGGAGGGAAAGTGTATATGGAAGAGGTTTTTGAAAATATATACGAACATACCATCCGGTATCCGGGACAGAGATATGTTCCCCGCAATCTTTTTATAGTGAAGCAACCTATTCGAAGTCTGATGGTGGATACCTCTATGGATACCCCTCAGGACAGGGAGATCATAGATAAGATGCTGGAACGTCTGGATATTTCCTGTCGGGAATTGGATATTTTTATTACCCATGACCATCCGGATCACAGCGGGCTTGTGCAGTATTATGCGGCAAAGGGCGCTCGGATTCTGATGAATCCAGATGAGACAAAAAAGAGAGCAGATCTGCGCCACTGTTATCTCGCTGATGAGGCTACACGGATTGCCAGCCTCAGAACGGTGGGGGTGACGGAGGAATATACGCCGGAGCTGTTTAGGACGATTATGGAGTATACAGACAGAACCTATGAGAGTATAGGAAAAACAGAGGATTTTGATTTTGTTCCTACACCGCCGGGAACGGTGCTTCATTACGGGAAATTTCATTTTCAGGTGGTTCCTCTGCGGGGGCATACCAACGGTCAGTGCGGACTTTATGATGAGGAACATAAGCTTCTTTTCTGTGGGGATCAGATTATGACAGATATTGTTCCTATTGTCTGTACCCAGTACAAGGACTGGGGAATGCTGCGCAGTTACCTCAGTAGCCTGGAACAGCTGAAGCATTTTTATGCGGACTGTCTCTTTCTGCCGGCTCATGGCGGACAGATCCGGGATATTGGAAAAGAGGTAGACCGGGTTGTTCAGGGATATATGGATAAATGTTCCATTATGAAGCGGGTGTTAGAGGAGGACGGAGGTTTTCTGACTACCAGAGATGTGGGTGTGAGAGCTTATGGAAGAAGTCAGGGACCGCCAGATTACCAGCATTTTATGTCCTGTACCCAGATCTGGGTAAAAACTTTCTCCTGCCTGGAGTATCTATATGGGGAGGGCTTTCTGGAACGGAAGGATAAAGAGGGCATTTTGTACTGGAAAGCGAAGAAACCCCTTGCATTTCACATATTGTAGTGTTATACTACATATGATAACATGATAGAGTGACTAATAGAGAGTGGGCAGATGTCCACTCTCACTTTTATGTATCAGAAGTTTCAGGAGATACATAATATGGTCTGCAGCAGAAGGAAGAGAGGTGAAATCATGACCAGAAAAGAAACTTATGAATCCAGAACAGAGCAGTTTCTGCTGCCGCTTCTTGAAGAGCATCAGTTTGAGCTGGTAGATGTAGAATATGTAAAGGAAGCGGGAAACTGGTACCTGAGAGCCTACATTGACAAAGAAGGCGGAATTACCGTAGATGACTGTGAGGTAATCAGCCGTGTGCTCAGTGACTGGCTGGATAAAGAGGACTTTATTGAGGACAGCTACATTCTGGAGGTCAGCTCTCCGGGACTGGGCAGACCCCTGAAGAAGGATAAGGACTTTGAGCGGAGTCTGGGAGAACAGGTGGAGATTCGCCTGTACAAGGCACGCAATAAGCAGAAGGAATTTGAGGGCGTCCTGAAGTCTTATGACAAGGATACCGTAACTATTGAGACAGAAGATGGAAACCAGGAAACATTTGAACGGGGAGACATCGCGCTGATTCGTCTGGCGCTTGATTTCTGATTTTACAGGAGAATACGTCCTGTGAACGATAGCAGAAGCGTATTGGATTTTAGGAGGATAAACCATGAATAAGGAATTAATTGAAGCACTGGATTTGCTGGAAAAAGAAAAAAATATCAGCAAGGAAACACTGCTGGAGGCCATTGAGAACTCTCTTCTGACTGCCTGCAAGAACCATTTCGGAAAGGCTGACAATGTTAAGGTCAACATCAATCCGCAGACAGGTGATTTTTCTGTTTATGCAGAAAAAGAAGTAGTGGAAGAGGTAGAAGATCCGGTGATGCAGATCAGTCTGGCTGAGGCCAAGATGAAGAGCCCCAAGTACAATCTGGGTGATGTGGTTCATTTCCCCATTGAGTCCAAGTCCTTTGGCCGTATTGCCACCCAGAATGCAAAGAATGTGATTCTGCAGAAAATCCGTGAGGAAGAGCGCAGCATGCAGTTTAACGAATGGTACCGGAAGGAGAAGGATGTGGTAACCGGTATTGTGCAGCGTTATCTGGGCCGCAATGTAAGCATTAACCTGGGCCGCGTAGACGCTATTTTAAACGAGGCAGAGCAGGTGAAGGGTGAGGTATTTAAGCCGACTGAGCGCATTAAGGTATTTGTGCTGGAGGTAAAGGATACTCCCAAGGGACCGCGTATTTCTGTTTCCAGAACTCATCCGGATCTGGTAAAACGTCTGTTTGAGGAAGAGGTAACAGAGGTAAAGGACGGTACGGTTGAAATTAAGGCTATTGCCCGTGAGGCAGGCTCCAGAACCAAGATTGCTGTCTGGTCCAATGATCCGAACGTGGATCCGGTTGGCGCATGTGTCGGTATGAACGGTGCAAGAGTCAACTCCATTGTTAATGAGCTGAGAGGCGAGAAGATCGATATTATTATCTGGGATGAAAATCCGGCATTCCTGATTGAGAATGCGCTGAGCCCTGCAAAGGTAATCTGCGTTGTGGCAGATGAGGAATCAAGAGAGGCTCAGGTAATTGTTCCGGATTATCAGCTTTCTCTGGCAATCGGTAAAGAGGGCCAGAATGCAAGACTGGCAGCAAGACTGACCGGATACAAGATTGATATCAAGAGCGAGACACAGGCCCGTGAGATGGGACTGTTCGAGGAGATGGGCATTGATTATCAGGAAGAGGGCGTATATGACAACCTTGATGCAGATTTCGAGGTTTCCGCTACTGACGAATATTCAGCCGAGGTTTCCGAATAAACCGTAACAGAATGTAACTACTCAGGACGGGGCATCTTCTTGTCCGGCAAAGCCGAACAAGAAGCGTCGGAGATTCCTCCAATGTGAGAACTGGCTGGAAAATCCGCTTACAAGCAAGCTTGACATGGATTTTTTTGACAGATCTCCTGCCGTCCTGAATCGTTACAACAGAATGTGGATGAAAAGCAGATAGGATGTGAGAATTTGGTAAGTGCAAAGAAGGTTCCCCAGCGGCAGTGTGTCGGCTGTGGGGAAATGAAAAACAAAAAAGAGATGATTCGGATTTTGAAGACTCCGGAAGGAACCTTTACGCTGGATATCACCGGCAGAAAAAACGGACGGGGAGCTTACCTATGTCCCTGTATGGAGTGCTTCCGCAAGGCGGTAAAGGGCAGGGGTCTGGAGCGCTCTTTTAAGATGGCGATTCCGAAAGAGGTATATGAGACACTGGAAAAGGAGATGGAGCAGCTTGGATAACCGACAGAAGATTTTAAATCTGATTGGCCTTGCAACCAAGGCCGGGAAAACAGCCAGCGGAGAGTTTTCTACGGAAAAAGCGGTAAAGGGCGGCACTGCCCATCTGGTGATTGTATCGGAAGAGGCATCTGACAATACGAAAAAAATGTTCACCAATATGTGTACTTACTATAAAGTTCCAATCTGCTATTTCGGCGGAAAAGATGAGCTGGGCCATGCCATGGGAAAGGAGATGCGGGCATCTCTTGCTGTGGTAGAGGAAGGGCTGGCAAAGGCAATCGTGAAACAAATGAATATGATCGGAGGTAGTGAGTGTGAGAGTAAATGAACTGGCAAAAGAGATAGGAAAAACAAGTAAGGAGGTGTTGGATGTGCTTCAGAAAGAGAATCAGGATGTAAAATCCCATTCCTCCAATATTACCGATGCACAGGTAGGTATGGTAAAAAAGGCATTTGATGGCGCCGGAGATAAGAAGGCAGAGGGAGATTCACCGAAAAAGAAATTGGCGGCTGTATATCGTCCGCAGAACTCCCAGCAGCGTCCGACTCAGCGCCCTCAGAACCAGCAGCGTTCTCAGCAGAGCACTGCAGCGCGTCCGCAGAGTCAGCCGCAGCAGAGCAGCGCTCCGGCAGGCCAGACTCCTGTACGGGAGGCGGCAGCTCCGGCAGCACCGGCTGCTTCTCAGACAGCAGAACCGGCTCAGAATCAGACAGCAGGACGTGAGGTAAGAAATCATGGCGGCTTTAGCGGCAGCCGTGACAATCGCAGTCAGGGCGGCTTTAATGGCAATCGTGATAACCGCGACAATCGCGGCCAGGGCGGCTTTAATGGAAACCGTGATAACCGTGATAATCGCAGTCAGGGCGGCTTTAATGGCAATCGTGATAACCGCGACAATCGCGGCCAGGGCGGCTTTAATGGCAATCGTGATAATCGCGATAACCGTGGGCAGGGCGGCTTTAATGGAAACCGTGATAACCGTGGCCAGGGCGGCTTCAGCGGCAGTCGTGACAACCGTGGTCAGGGTGGCTTTAATGGCAATCGTGATAACCGCGACAATCGCGGCCAGGGCGGCTTTGGGGGAAACAGAGACGGAAGAAGCCAGGGCCAGGGCGGTTTTGGCGGCAACCGCGACAATCGCGGCCAGGGCGGCTTTGGAGGAAACCGGGACGGAAGAAGCCAGGGCCAGGGTGGTTTTGGCGGCAATCGTGATAACCGTGGCCAGGGCGGCTTTGGCGGCAATCGCGACAATCGCGGCGGCCAGGGCAGCTTCGGAGGAAACAGAGACGGAAGAAGTCAGGGTCAGGGCGGCTTTGGAGGAAACCGCAGCGGTTCCGGCCGTCAGGGCCAGAGAGACGGCGGTGCAAAGAATTACGATACACCGATTCAGACTAAGCCCAGCAGCAACCGTCAGGTAAAGAATGCCCACAAAAACGATCGTTATGATAAAACAAGAAATATGGAGGACGGAGCAGGACGCAAGGGCGGAAAGGTTTCTAAGCATCCATTTATTATGCCTCAGAAGCCAGTGGCAGAGAAGGTGGAAGAAACCATTAAGATGATTACCATTCCTGAGTCTCTGACCATTAAGGAGCTTGCTGAAAAGATGAAGCTGCAGCCCTCTGCAATTGTAAAGAAGCTGTTTTTGCAGGGACAGATTGTAACCTTAAACTCTGAGATCGATTTTGAAAAGGCAGAAGAGATTGCCATGGAGTATGAGGTTCTCTGTGAGAAGGAAGAAAAGGTAGACGTAATTGCCGAGCTTTTGAAGGAGGATGAGGAAAACGAGGAGGATATGGTTTCCAGACCGCCGGTTGTCTGCGTTATGGGCCATGTTGACCACGGTAAAACCTCTCTTCTGGATGCAATCAGACAGAGTAATGTAACCTCCAGAGAGGCAGGCGGTATTACCCAGCACATCGGTGCTTATACTGTAGATGTACGGGGACAGCAGATTACATTCCTGGATACACCGGGACATGAGGCATTTACTGCTATGCGTATGCGCGGCGCTCAGTCTACGGATATTGCTATTCTGGTTGTTGCTGCTGACGACGGTGTTATGCCTCAGACCATTGAGGCTATTAACCATGCAAAGGCAGCAGAGGTAGAGATTATTGTTGCAATCAACAAGATCGATAAGCCCAGCGCCAATGTAGACAGAGTAAAGCAGGAGCTGTCTGAGTATGAGCTGATTCCCGAGGACTGGGGCGGCAGCACCATTTTTGTTCCTGTTTCTGCTCATACAAAAGAAGGAATTCCGGAGCTTCTGGAAATGATTCTTCTGGCAGCAGAGGTGAAGGAGTTAAAGGCGAACCCCAACCGCAAGGCAAGAGGTCTTGTAATTGAGGCAGAGCTGGATAAAGGAAAAGGACCGGTAGCAACTATTCTGGTACAGAAGGGTACCCTGCGGGTTGGAGATAATGTAACAGCAGGTCCTTGCTATGGTAAGGTTCGTGCGATGATGGATGATAAGGGACGCCGCGTAAAAGAGGCAGGTCCGTCCATGCCAGTTGAGATCCTGGGACTGAACGACGTTCCGGGTGCAGGAGATGTGCTGATGTCTACAGAAAACGAGAAAGAAGCACGTTCCTATGCAGAGACTTTCATTGCAGAAAGCAAGAACAAGCTGCTTGAGGATACCAAATCCAAGCTGTCCCTGGATGATCTGTTCAGTCAGATTAAGGCAGGCAATGTAAAAGAACTGCCGCTGATTATCAAGGCTGACGTACAGGGTTCTGTAGAGGCAGTAAAGCAGAGTCTTGTAAAGCTGTCCAACGAAGAGGTTGTAGTAAAGGTTATTCACGGCGGCGTAGGCGCAATCAACGAGTCCGACGTTTCCTTGGCATCTGCATCCAATGCAATTATTATCGGTTTCAACGTGCGTCCTGACGCAACAGCCAAATCCATTGCAGAGCGAGAAAAAGTAGATCTCCGTCTGTACCGTGTAATTTACCAGGCAATCGAGGATGTAGAGGCTGCTATGAAGGGTATGCTGGATCCGGTTTTCGAGGAAAAGGTAATTGGTCACGCAGTGGTTCGTCAGACTTTCAAGGCATCCGGAGTAGGTACTATTGCAGGCGCATATGTTATGGACGGAAAGTTCCAGAGAGGCTGTTCCTGCCGCATTACCCGCGACGGCGAGCAGATCTTCGATGGCGGCCTGGCATCTCTGAAGCGGTTTAAGGATGACGTGAAGGAAGTAGCAACCGGCTATGAGTGCGGACTTGTATTCGAGAAGTTTAACGATATTCAGGAAGATGATATGGTAGAGGCATACATGATGGTTGAGGTGCCCCGCTAAGCTTCATTCCGGGCGTGTGGCCGGCCAATGCCGCCTGACATCAGGAAGGAAAGAAATATGAGAAAAAACAGCATTAAAAATACAAGAATTAATATGGAAGTACAGCGGGAATTAAGTGAAATTATCCGTCTGGAAATCAAGGATCCCCGGGTAAACGGCGCCATGACCAGCGTTGTTGCAGTAGAAGTGACTCCGGATCTGAAATACTGCAAGGCATACATCAGTGTCCTTGGAGACGAGGAACGGGCAAAAGAGGCGATTACAGGTCTGAAAAGCGCGGTGGGCTATATCCGCCGCGAGCTTGCCCGCCGTGTGAACCTGCGGAATACACCGGAAATCAGCTTTGTGCTGGATCAGTCCATTGAGCATGGCGTAAATATGTCAAGGCTCATTGACGAGGTAACCAGAGACTTGAAAGATTGATGGCATCGTAAAGAAAGACAGATGGTGCAGGATTGATGGAAAGGGTGAGGATCATGCAGAGGAACAGATTGCTGCAGATGGTAGAAGAAGCAAAGACGATCGCCGTTCTGGGACATATTCGTCCCGACGGCGACTGTATCGGCTCCTGTCTGGCGGTATGCAACTATTTAAAGGAGCAGTATCCAGAAAAAAATGTTCAGGTTTATCTGGAGAAACCGCCGGTAAAATTCAGTTATCTTGATTATTTTGATCAGATCAGCCAGAACCCGGCAGAGGATGTTATCTACGATTTATGTATCTGCCTGGACAGCGCTGACAAAGAGAGGCTGGGTGCATTTGTCCGTTATCTTGATACGGCAGCCCACAGTATCTGTCTGGATCACCACATTACAAACAGAGGATACTGCGAGGAAAATGTGGTCTTGCCGGACGCCAGCTCCACCTGTGAGGTTGTTTATGGCTTCCTGGAAAAAGATAAAATCAGCACAGCAGCAGCGGCCTGTATCTATACAGGAATTATTCACGATACTAATGTATTTAAAAACAGCAACACTACGGCAAAAACCATGGAAGCTGCCGGAGATATGATGAGCCGCGGCATTCCGTTTTCCAGAATTATTGATGAAAGCTTTTACCGGAAAACCTATGTGCAGAATCAGATCCTGGGCCGTGCACTTCTGGAAAGCGTGACCTTCCGGGAGGGAAAATGCATATTCAGCGTGGTTCGCCGCAAGGATATGGAATTCTATGGAGTAGAAAGCTCCGATTTGGACGGAATTGTGGATCAGATGCGGGTAACGGAAGGCGTGGAGGTTGCAATTTTCCTTCACGAAATGGAAAATCATGTGTACAAGGTCAGCATGCGCTCCAATAACTATGTGGATGTCAGCAAGGTTGCTGCCTATTTCGGCGGCGGCGGTCATGTGAGAGCTGCCGGATGTACGATGAGCGGAAGCGTACATGATGTCATCAACAATCTGTCCGGGCATATTGACAGACAGATGAAGGAGTATGAAGCGTAGTGGACGGCATTATTAACGTATATAAAGAAAAAGGCTATACCTCTCATGATGTTGTTGCAAAAATGAGAGGTATTTTGCGAATGAAGAAAATTGGACATACTGGTACCCTGGATCCAGAGGCGGAGGGGGTACTTCCCGTCTGTCTGGGAAAGGGAACCAGACTTTGTGATATGCTGACAGATAAGACAAAATCTTACCGGGCAGTGCTTCTTCTGGGAAAGGAGACAGATACTCAGGATACGACAGGAACTGTTCTGGCAGAGAATCCTGAGGCGGCGGCTTCTGTAACAGAAGAACAGGTGCGTCAGGCGATTCTGAGCTTTCTGGGGATTTATATGCAGGTGCCCCCCATGTATTCAGCTTTAAAGGTCAACGGCAAAAAACTGTATGAGCTGGCCCGTGCCGGAAAGGAAATCGAAAGACAGGCCCGTCCGGTGGAGATTCTGGACATTCAGATAGAAAAAATTGATTTGCCCCGGGTAACCTTTCATGTATCCTGCAGCAAGGGAACCTATATCAGAACCCTGTGCTATGATATAGGAAGAAAGCTGGGCTGCGGCGGATGTATGGAGTCTCTTCTCCGCACACGAGTAGACCGTTTCTGTCTGGAGGATAGTTTGACTCTGTCTCAGATTGAGGCTCTGCGGGATGAAGGACGGGTTGAAGAGCATGTGCTTCCGGTTGATTCTGTATTTCTGGATTATCCAAAATTCTGTATGAAGCGGGGAGAGGGCGATAAGCTGGTACATAACGGAAATCCATTTCGGGCGGATGAAACGATTTTCACAGTGGAAAGCGGCGTTTGCGCTGGGGCAGAGGCTTGTGCCGGAACAGAGTCTTGCTCTGAGGAGGAGGCTTGCAAAGGAAACAACAGCTGTTTGACTGTCCGAGTGTATGACAGTGAAGACCAGTTTATTGGGCTTTACCAGTACGAAGAAGAAAAGCAGCGGTACCGCCCGCAAAAAATATTTCTGGGAGGAAAATAAACATGCGCGTAATTACCGGAACCAGGGAGTTTCAGATTGAAGAGCCTACGGCAGTAACCATCGGAAAATTTGACGGACGCCACAAGGGACATCAGAAGCTTCTTCGGGAAATGCTTTGTTTTAAAGAGAGACAGGGATTGAAGGCAGCTGTATTTACCTTTGACATGGCTCCTTCTGGCGTGATGCGCGGGCAGATTCAGACGGTGATTACGACCAATCAGGAACGGCGGAACAAAATGGCTAAAGTGGGCATTGATTACCTGGTGGAATATCCATTTGATCAGGAGACAGCCCACATGCAGCCGGAAGATTTTGTATCAGAGGTTCTGGTCAGACAGATGCATGCAAAAGCAGTTGTTGTGGGAACAGACTGCAGCTTTGGATACAAGGGAAAAGGTAATGTGCAGCTTTTGAAGGAAATGTCAAAGTCCTGTGGATTTGAAGCCGTGATTATTGAAAAAGAGCAGGATGATCACCGGGATATCAGCAGCACCTATGTGCGGGAAGAACTGGATCTGGGCAATATAGAAAAGGCCAATGAGCTTCTGGGAGAGCCCTATGCCATTCACGGCGTTGTGGTTCACGGCAATCATATCGGCGGTACAGTCCTGGGCTTTCCCACTGCCAATATTCTTCCGCCGCCGGAAAAGCATCTGCCGCCCTTTGGTGTATATGTATCTCAGGTGCTGGTGGATGGGAGACTGTACCGCGGTGTGACTAACATTGGAAAAAAACCTACGATTGCAGGAGAAAGTCCGGTAGGGGTGGAAACCTTTATTATGGGGCTGGAAGAAAATCTGTATGGAAAAGAGATCGAGGTTCAGCTTCTTAATTTTGAGCGTCCGGAGCAGAAATTTGCTTCTCTGAAAGAGTTGAAGGAACGGATTGAGAAGGACAAGGAGTATGCGGCTGCTTACTTTGAAGGGTTACCAGATTATTGGAAAAAATGAGTGATATAAATGGAAGGCTGACTGAAGAGGTCGGCCTTTTTTGGTATCAAGATTGGGGGAGAAGGCTGGATCCTACACAAAGTCGAGGGTGGATTTTGCATTTTGGGCTGGAAAGGGTTGGATTCTGCACAAAGTTGAGGTCGGATTTTGTATTTTGGACGAAAAAAGTTGGATCCTGCACAAAATCAGGTAGCGATTTTGCATTTTGGGAAGAAAAAGGTAGAATCTGCAAAATATGGGGCAGTTCTTTTTGGGGGATAAAAAAGGATTGATTGTAATTCATTCACAGCTATTCTTATTTTTATCATCGATACGGAAGGTATCTGGAATCTGGGCGTGCTGGAAGCACATAATGTAGATAGAGACGGAGAGATGTCTGAAGCAATCAGCTCAGTAATACAATCTGCTTTGGCATTGAGCCTTTCGGTAGAGAAGATTGCACAAATCTGTGGCTGCGGAGTGGATTATGTGAGGCAGATTCAGGAATCCATGGAGAATGTGACTGCAGAACAATAACAGAAGGTAAATGGGAAGAAGCTGGGCAGATTTGATAAATGCGATAACCATGTTCCGCACAAGTAATATAAAAAATTGACATTTACCATATGAAAAGTTAAAATTAAAAATAGTTAAAAAAAGAAATGTTTTAGGAAAGAATTTTGAGAGTATGTGAAGGAAACAGGTTTTATCATACTTCAAATGAATGAGCAGAGGATTTTATGATAGCAGAAAAGAGAGAGAAACAGATTTTGCGGCTATCGTTTTTTTCAGGGCTTTTGTTTGCCGCAGTGGAGTATATTTTTTCTATATACAGCCACTCTCAGTCCGCATTGACGGATGCTGTATACGATGCATCGGAGCTGGTATTTATTGCGCTTCTTTTGTTTTTGACGCCATTATTTCATAAGCCAGTATCGGAGAAGCATCCTTATGGATATTTCCAGGTGGAATCGATTTTTGTAATTATTAAAGGTGTTATGATGCTGTCTGTAACCATGGGCGTATCTGCAGAGGTACTGGATTCTGCTTTGTCAGGAGGTAATCCTGTTGATACGGCGCAGGTTTCTCTGTTTCAGTTTTGTCTTGGCGTTGCCAGTGTTTTGATTTTTCTGGTGATGAAAAGGATGAACCGCAGTTTGTCGTCGCCAACCATACAGGCAGAGCTTTTGGGATGGAAGCTGGATATTGCTTATAGTATGGGAATGTCTCTTGCATTTTTTGCATCCCGGTATCTGGAAAGGACGCCGCTTGGATTTATTTCTCCGTATTTTGACCAGCTGGTGGCAGTATTTGTTATGGTATGTATGCTTCCAGAAAGTATCAAGGTTTTATGGGGAGCAATGAAGGATGTTTTTCTGTTTTCCCCGGAACAGGAATTTACCGATGATGTGAAGGCCATCTGCACCCCGATCATGGAGAAGTATGGTTTTGAACCGGTCTTTTTTGATATTACAAAAACAGGACGTCATGTGTGGGTGGCAGTTTATTTTCATATTGAAGAGGAGAGTCTGAAGGTGGAGATCTTATCTTCTGCATTGACTTACGTAAATAAGGAAATCAGGGAAAGATTTCAGGAAGCGACTTGTGAGCTGATTCTGGTTCCGAACACACAGCAGCAGCCTGAAGGAGATGAGAAAGGAAAAAGAGATGAATATACAGATTTTTGGAACAAAAAAGTGCAATGACACAAAGAAGGCAGAGCGTTTTTTTAAAGAGAGAGGAATCCGGTATCAGTTTATTGATATGAAGGAAAAGGGCATGAGTAAGGGAGAGTTTCTTTCTGTTGCCCAGGGAAATGGCGGACTGGAAAATATGATTCAGTGGGAGGGAAAGGATCATGATACCCTTGCTCTGATTCGGTACCTTGCTGATGAAGATAAGCTGGAAAAAGTTCTGGAAAATCCGCAGGTGATAAAAACTCCTGTTGTCAGAAACGGAAAGAAATCAACGCTGGGATACCAGCCGGATGTGTGGAAAACCTGGGATTAAAAGGGGGAAAAGAAAGATGAAATTGTATGCAGCCTGCATGATGTGCCTGTTGTCTGCGCAGGAAAGAAAGCTGCGGGAGTACAGGGATGAGGATAAAAAAGCAAGGTATATAAAGGAACTGATGCGTTTGACTGCGGAGAGTAAGGACGATGCCTGCGCGCCCTGGCTGGCGGCCAGGATTGGAGAGGTCTATGAAAAATACTTTGGCGCTCCGGAGGATTACGGCCCCATAAAGGAGTCCTATAATCGTCTTGTTATGGATATGGAGTCGGAGATTGAGGGAAAAATCAGGAGTGCAAAAGATCCTCTTTACACCGCTATGAGGTATGCAAGAATCGGAAATTATATTGATTTTTCTGCAGTCAGTGATGTAAGGCCGGAGGAATTTTTATCCCTTCTGGATCGGGAGAAGGATTCGATTGATGAGGAGGAGTACAGGCATTTTATCAGGGAACTGGAAGGGGCAGAACGCCTTGCTTATCTTCTGGATAATTGTGGAGAGATTGTGCTGGACAAGCTGGTTATCCGCATACTCAAGGAACAGTATCCTCAGCTGAAGATAACGGCTATTGTCCGTGGGGCCCAGGTGATCAACGATGCTACAGTAGAGGATGCGGTATTTACGGGCCTTACCGGGGAAGCAGAGGTAATCGGAAATGGAGATAATGCAGCAGGAACCATTTTATCACGGATTTCCCCGGAAGCATCAGCTGCCATTGAAGCAGCCGATGTGATTCTTTCCAAAGGCCAGGGGAATTTTGAAGCGCTTCATGGATGTGGGCTTAATATTTATTATCTTTTCCTGTGCAAATGTGACTGGTTTATGAAAAAATTCCAGGTAGATCGGTATCAGGGAATGTTTGTAAATGAGCGGCGGGTTCATGTGTGGAATGAAGAGGGGCTGTTGCAAAAGTGACAGCTCCGTTTTATGTCCTAAAAACAGAAAAAGAACGCTGAAGAGTCAGAAATCCATGATATAATAAGATATGAGTAAACGTTTTGGATATAATAAAACTCATACCAGCTGGTTTTGACATTTAATTTAGAGGAGATAGTTTCCGATGATGCTTCTGTTTGAGTGTTGAGATGCGAATTAGAGGATTTAGAAAAGAAAGAAATCTAGTAGTTACTCCAAATATCATGATCAAAATTTTAACCTAAATAAAAACGATACTAACGAAAAGATAAAAAAGCAGCATAATAGTTAAATAGATTTAAAAATCGGGGAACGTGATATGATAAAAGGAAGAAAAGTAAGTTATGTCAGACTGCATTTTATTTACCTATTTTTATTTGTAGTCCTTTTAGCTTGTCTAATGGGAGGAAGCGTAACTCATTTTTCAAAAAATGTGGTAGGAAATGAATTGATAAAGTTACATCAGGCTCTTATCAAGCAATCAACTGGAGAAGTTATCTCTGTGGTAAATGGTTTGAAAGAAGTGACCTGTAATATTGCAGAGAATGCCAATGTTATAGATTATTTATCTGATAGTCCGGAATCAGCCAGTCCAAAAGATTTAGAAGAAATTGAACGTATGATTAGAGCTGAAATATATTTAAATCATAAATCAAAAAGATTTTTTCGTATTTATTTATATGATTTAGGGACACTTCGGTATGCAAGTGATTATCAGGAAATAGATTGGAGTGAGGCTGTTCAGGGAACGGGAGTGAATTCGATGGCACTGAGAGGTCCTGTACATAGTAGCGAGGAGGGGCTGTATCGTCATAGCTATTATCTTACAAATCCAGTAAGAGATCTTTTGACTGGGGAAATTCGGGGATATGTATTACTCCAGTTTTGTGAGGAGGTATTATATCGCAGTTATTCTAAGTTACGTGAAAATGATAGAAAATATTTTATTATTGATGAAGGTGGGTACATCATATCCGGAGAGGATAAACGATTTATTGGTAATGAGGGAGAGCCTTTAAAATTTGCGCAGCAAAGACATGAAAATTCAGAAGGTGTTATTGCTACAGATAAAAGTTATATGTATTTTTATGAGAATATACTTGGTACACCATGGTATTTTTTGGAAAGAATAAATATTAGAGAAATTTGGAAATCTTTGGATCGAACAGGATATTTTGTGGGATGCCTCATAGTACTGTTTTCGATTTGTATTTATCCAGTTACTCTGTTTTCTGGAAAATGTATTGTTAAACCAGTTGATAAAATTAAAGAACGGATGGGAAAAGTGGCACAGGGAGATCTTTCTGTACGAATTAGTTTGGAAGAAAAGGGAAAAGGAGAATTTTCAGAAATTGCAGACTCTTTTAATTATATGGTGGAACGATTAGAGAAGCAGGTAGAAGAAATTAAGATTATGGAGCAAAAAAAGCATCTATTGGAATTGGATTTTTTGAGAACTCAGATTAATCCTCATTTTATTTATAATACACTCAGTTCTATTCGTTTTTATGTGGAGATGGGAAAAAATGAGGAAGCAGAAGATATGTTAATTGATTTTTCTAAGATTCTGAGAAAGACTCTATCTAAATCAGAAACGACGGTTTGTTTAAAGGAAGAACTTCAAACATTAGGCCATTATATAAATTTACAAAAAGCGAGGTACAGAGAGCGGTTTGAGGTAACGTATGATATTGATGAAAACACATTAACATCTCTGGTTCCAGATTTTATTCTTCAACCGATTGTAGAAAATGCAATTTTTTACAGCTTAAAAGAAGATCATATTTGCCATATCCAGGTGAAAAGTTATAAAAAGGATAGTTTGTTATATGTTAGCGTAAGAGATGATGGTATTGGAATGGATCAAGAAAAGATTATACAGGTCATGGAAAAAAATGTTAACATAAATAAAGTGGGAATTAAAAATGTCAATGAGCGCTTAAAACTGAATTTTGGTGATGAATATGGATTGAAGATTGAGAGCAAAGAAGGGATTGGTACCGAGGTTATCTTGATTATGCCGTTTACTTCTGAACGCACATAGAAAGGAAAATAAGGCTTATGAAAATATTAATTGTTGATGATGAAACTCCAATTAGAGAATGGATTCAATTTAGCATTGAGAGGGGAAATAATCCTGATTTTAATATCGTAGCTGTTGCAGAAAATGGTAATGATGCATTGGAGTTAGCATTAAAATACCAGGTGGATGTGGTAATTTCCGATATAAAGATGCCGGGGATTGATGGGATTGAATTAATGAAGCAGGTCCTGAAAAAAATGCCATATACAAGTTTTGTCATATTAACAAATTATGCGGAATTTTCATATGCAAGAGAGGCTGTAACATATGGTGCAAAGAAATATCTGTTAAAATCAGAATTAAGAGGACGGGATATTTTGAGAACATTAGAAGAAATCCAGGAGTATTATCGGAGTGTAGTAAAAGACAAGAAGATGGATTTTTATTCCAATGGATATTTGGATATTTTCGAATGTTACTATAATCTGGAGGATAAGGCGTTTCAGAGGCAATTTTGGATCTGTCATGGATTTCGTGAAGAAGAAAATTTTTTAATCATTGCATTGAAGGAAAGGGATAACAAAAAACAAAAATATTTAATTGAAAATTTTTTATACCAGTATGAGATACATGGAGTAGGACCGGCATTAAAAAATGAAAATATTTTTCTTTTAATTCAGTCAAGCGGTGTAGAACACTTGAAAAAGTATGTTGATATATTTGCAAGGTTGTATGAAAATAAAGGTTTTATGGTTTCTGGACACATTCAGAGAGGGGTAGCTTGTATCATGAAAGCAATTGATGAATCTGAAAAGATGTTAAGGTATAGTTTTTTGATTACAAATGGGTATTTGAGTATTGAGGATGCGGAACAAATCTTACCATTAGATCGTCGTGAATTAAAAAAAGAAAGCCATAAAATTATGAATAGCATTTTGTATGAGGAAAAAGAAAAGCTGTTATCCCGTTTAGAACGGTGGTTTAATAAATTACGATCAGCTTCTTTTGAGGATATTGACTGGGTAAAAGAGATGTGTTTACAAATGGTAATTCGCATGGAGGAAGTAGGATGTCAATATATAGCAGGATTTTCTGAGGAGCATAAACCAGATATGCAGTGGACATTGGAATCATGTAAGGAATTTTGCTCTAATTTGACTAAACGTATGTATTCTATAGGAAATTTATGTTACTCACAAAGTATTCGTGATACTATTCGCTATATCCATCAGAATTATAATCGTGATATTTCTTTGAATGAGGCAGCAAGTTATATTTATCGTTCTCCAGAATATTTAAGTAGGCTTTTTAAAGCAGAAACAGGAGAAAATTTTAGCAGTTATCTTACAAAATATCGTTTGAAAAAGGCAAGAGACTTACTGTTGAATACAGATATGAAAATTTATGAAATTGCAGATGCTGTTGGGTATACTACGCCGAGCTATTTTTCAAAGATGTATAAGGATTATATGGGGATAGCGCCAGAAGCAACGCGAAGTCAAAAAAATAATAGAATGTAAAAAAACTAATAGGAAAGTCAGTTTGAGATTAAAATATGTTAAAAAATTTTAACATAAGGTCAGCAAGCTGGCTTTTTATTTTTTTTTAGGTATATTAAAATTTAACTATAAGTAATGTTAAATTTTGTAAGAAGGAAAGGAAGGGTTATGATGAAAAAAAAGAAAATCACAGCATTATTTTTAGCAGCAACGATGGGAATTTCTTTAACAGCTTGCGGATCCAAGGAGCAAGAACCGCAAAAGCAGGAAACAGAAGACAGTGAGAAGAAGGACAAAGAAGTAGCTGCAGAGGAAAATAGAGATAGCATTAAAATAGGTTTAGTATTGGGCACCGGTGGACTCGGCGATAAAAATTTTAATGATATGGCTTATGCGGGAATTACAAGGGCTCAGGAAGAAATGGGAATTGAATTTGATTACGTAGAGCCTGGGAATAGCAGTGACTTGTTGCCATTAGATCGCCAGTTTGCAGAATCAGAGGAATATGATTTAATTATTGCTATGGCAGCAGATCAAGAGGAACCCATTCGGGAAATTGCGGAAGAATTTCCTGAACAGAAAATTTCTTTGATCGATAGTTCAGCTGAAATTGAAGGAGTAAGTACAGTTCAAACAGAGTGGCCTGAACAGACCTTTTTAGCAGGTGTTGTGGCTGGACTTGGTACTAAAAGTGCTATGACATTTGCAAATGAGGATAATGTTATTGGTGTTATTCTTGGAATGGATCTTCCGAATCTTCGCACAGGTGTTGCCGGTTTCATTTCCGGTGCAAAATATGTAAATCCTGATGTTGAAGTATTAGAGGGGGTCGTTGGAGCCTTTAATGATCCGGGAAAAGGAAAAGAAGTAGGACTTTCTATGTATAATAAGGGAGCGGATTTCATTCAGTGCATTGCTGGAGCATCTGGCTTAGGTGTTTTTGGAGCTGCGAAAGAGGTAGATCGATATGCATTTGGTGTAGGTCCTAATCAAAATGCTGAGGATCCGGATCACATTGTTGCATCTTCTGTAAGAAGTGTGGATGGGATGGTTTACAATGAAGTAAAGGCATTGGTTGATGGAACTTGGGAACCAGGACTGCATATGAATGGAATGAAAGAGGGGGCTGTGAATTGCGATACGGAAGGATCTAATGTAGAACTGCCAGATGATATTAAAACTGCAGTAGAAGAGATCAAGGCTAAAATTGTTGCTGGAGAATTAGTACCATGCGGTAATATTGATGAAATAGATATATGGGTGGCAGAAAACCAGTATGAAGGAAACTAATATATGAAAAAGATGATGATTTGCAGGAGGTAACGGAATGTATGCAGTCGAAATGAAGCAAATAACTAAGCAGTATCCGTTAGTCAGAGCATTAGATCGTGTCAATTTTTCGTTAAGGGAGGGAGAAATTCTCTCCCTTCTTGGCGAAAATGGAGCCGGAAAATCTACTCTTATGAAAATCCTGTATGGTATATGTAAGCCGGATGAGGGACAGATTTTAATCAGAGGCAAGAAGGTTACAATTAAAAATCCAAAACAGGCCATAGATTTAGGAATAGGAATGGTTCATCAGCATTTTATGCTGACTCCAGTTTTATCTGTAACAGAGAATATAGTTGTGGGATGTGAACCGGGAAAGGGGATTTTTTTTGATAAAGAAAAAGCAGAAAATCAGGTACAGAAGATGATTGACAAATATGGATTCCATATTCGTGCATCGCAAAAGGTATCTGAACTTTCTGTAGGAGAGCAACAAAAGGTTGAAATATTAAAAGCTATTTATCGAAATGCTAATATTTTAATTTTAGATGAGCCAACGGCTGTTCTGACACCTCAAGAGGTGGAAGAATTATTTCGGATTTTGCAGGAATTAAAATCACAGAAGAAAAGTATTGTTATTATAACGCATAAGCTTAAGGAAACTCTGGCAATTGCAGATAGTGTAAGTGTTCTGAGAGATGGAAAAATGATTCGTGCAGATGTTCTGGTAGAAGGGGCTACAGCAGAGAGCTTGGCTCAAATGATGGTTGGGCGCAATGTGACCCTTGGAATTACCAGAAAATCGAAAAATATTGGTGAAACTGCTCTTTTAGTTAAAAATATTACTTTAAAGAATAAAGATAGATTTATTTTAAAAAATATATCTATGGAGATAAAAAAAGGAGAGATTCTCGGAATTGCAGGAATTGAAGGAAATGGTCAGACTGAGTTGATTGAATGTTTAACAGGTATATGTCATCCAGAACAACTGGAATTAGAAAAAAATGGTGTGCCTATTAAAGGAGGCCCAGATACATTTATTCAGTGTGGGATAGGGCATATTCCGGAAGATCGTATGACAAGAGGATTAGTATTAAATTTGCCAATCCTTGATAATTTAATTTTAGGATACCAAAATCGTTTTCAAAAAAAGGGTATTCTTGATAAGAAAAAAATAAAAAGTTTTTCTAATCAGCTCTTAGATGACTTTAGAATTAAAGCTCCAAATACTCTTGTTAAGGCAAGCTCATTGTCTGGTGGAAATCAGCAAAAGATTGTAATTGCCCGTGTATTTAGCGAAGATCCCGATATTATTATTGTTGCCCAGCCAACACGAGGTGTTGACATTGGTGCAATGGAGTATATTCATGAAAGATTACTGGATTTGCGGGATCAAGGGAAGGCAATTTTATTAATTTCTGCGGATTTAGACGAGGTGAAGTGCTTGAGTGATCGTTTGATGGTTATGTATGACGGGGAATTAGTATCAGAAGGACGACCAGAAGATTTTACAGATATGGAATTGGGACTTTTAATGACTGGAGCAAAAGGAGGGCAGAGGCATGAATGATAAAAAAGCAAAATATCAACTTCGTTCTATATTACAAAAGAATATGTCTCTGACAGCCTTGGTTTTAGCATTAATTTTAGGTGGAGTCATTATGGCAATTTGTGGATATAATCCATTAGAAGCATATGGTGCAATTTTTGAAGGAGCTTTCGGTGGAAAAAAAGCGATTTGTCAAACTTTTGTTCAGGCAACGCCGTTAATTTTTGCAGGTCTTGCGTATACAATTGCGAAAAGAGCAAATTTAATTAATCTTGGTATTGAGGGACAGCTATATATGGGGGCATTGGGAACTACTTTAGTTGCGTTGTTGCCATTAAAACTTTCACCTGTTTTATGGATTCCTTTAAGCTTGCTTGGAGGTATGATATTTGGCGGGATTTATGCAGGAATTGTAGGTTTTATGAAAGTAAAATTTGGCTCAAATGAGGTTATTGCAACTACTATGTTGAATACGATTGCCATTAATTTTATAGCGTATATTGTAAATTATCCATTGAAAGAAGAGAATTCAATTGTTGCTCAGACGGCTAAATTTTCTAAGGAGATATGGCTTCCTAAAATGATTGATAAAACTCAACTTACGATCGCAATTCTTATTGCAGTGATTGCCTGTATCTTAGTAAAATTATTACTAGACAGAACGGTAATTGGGTATGAAATAAAGTGTGTCGGACAAAATTTAAGAGCTTCGGAAACTGCAGGAATTAGAATAGGTTCTGTTATGATTACGGCAATGTTGATGAGTGGATCCATTGCAGGATTGCTGGGAGGAACTCATGTAATGGCGATTGATCATAGACTAATAGGAGGATTTTCATCTGGTTATGGTTATGATGGAATTGCTGTTGCCGCATTGGCTGCAGACAGTCCGATTGCTGTTATTTTTTCTGGTGTTATTTTTGGTGCTTTAAGAGCAGGATGTATGGTCTTAAACCGTACAACGGGAGTTCCTACGGAATTTATTGATGTAATCCAGGCTTTGATTATTCTTTTGGTTGCGGCACCTCTTTTTGTAAAAGAGATTTTGAGAATAAAAGATAATCGTGAAAGTGTAAAAGGAGGGAACGAAGCATGAACCAAGTTATGTCAGTATTGATATCTACATTAAGTATGTCTGTTCCTTTGATTTTGGCAGCACTAGGTGGTGTAATTTCTGTTCGAAGCGGTATTATGGCACTAGGATTGGAAAGCATGATGACAATGGGAGCTTTTTGCGGTGTTTTAGGCTCTTATTTTACCAATCATGTAGTATTTGGTATCCTTTTTGGGATTGCGGGTGGTGCGTTATTTGGCCTGTGTCATGGTGTTTTAAGTATTCGATATAAAGTCAATCAAGTAATTAGTGGTATTGGCTTAAATCTATTATCTGTATCAGCGACAACATTGCTTATGCAGCTTTTATGGAATAATAAAGGAGCATCTCCTCAAGTGTCATCTATAAAGCAAGGTGTTTTAACATCTCCAATAACATGGATTATGTTAGTTGCAGTTGTTTTAGAATACATCGTATTGTTTAAAACATGTATTGGATTGCGATTGAGAACAGTAGGAGAAAATCCGAAGGCGGCAGCTACAGTTGGGCTTCCTGTTCATCGTATTAAATATATGGCAGTTATTTCATGTGGAATGCTGGCAGGACTTGGAGGAGCCTATTTATCTATCGATCATCTCGATATGTACGTTAGAGATATGTCTGCTGGAAGAGGGTATATTGCAGTTGCAATCATGATTTTAGCACGATATAATCCGATAATGGTTCTTTTTTGCGCCTTGATTTTTGGATTTTCTGATGCAGTACAGATCAATTTGCAGGGATACGGTGTTCCTCCACAGATTATGTCTATGTTGCCTTATATTGTGACACTTTTTGTTCTAGCATTTGGTGTACGCCATATTACGCCTCCTGCAGGTGTGGGTGCCCATGATGATGATTAACTAAATTTTCAGGTGAAAGGAGTCTTCTTATGAAAGCAATTATGGTAATGTTTGATTCTTTGAATAGACATATGCTTCCTTCTTATGGATATCAGGATATTGTTGCTCCTAACTTTGAGCGACTTGCTCAGAAAACAGTCACTTTTGATCAGTGCTATGCAGGCAGTTTGCCTTGTATGCCTGCCAGACGAGAACTTCATACAGGCCGCTACAATTTTCTTCATAGAAGCTGGGGACCGTTAGAACCTTATGATGATTCCATGCCTGAAGTTTTAAAAGAGAATGGAGTTTATACGCATTTAACGACTGATCATTGGCATTATTGGGAAGAAGGCGGCTTTAATTATCAGACAAAATATAATACATTCGAGTTTGTACGAGGACAGGAAGGAGATTGTTGGAAGGGGCATTTAAGGTGGGATGTTCCAGAGCATTTAGATGGAAGGAAGGATGCATGTGGAAGACAGGAATACATTAATCGTTATTATATGCACGAAGAAGAAAATCAGTCCATTGCTGTAAATTTTGCCAATGGACTTGAGTTTATTCGTAATAATCATAATGAAGATAATTGGTATCTCCAATTAGAAAATTTTGATCCACATGAGCCATTTTTTACCCCTCAGAAATATAAAGATTATTATAAAGACGGTTATGATGGAATTATGTTTGACTGGCCAGGATATCATGAAGTGGCTGAAACCCCAGAGCAAGTGCAACACTGTATCAATGAATACAAGGCATTGGTAACTATGTGCGACACATATTTGGGTAAAGTTTTAGATATGATGGATGAATACAATATGTGGGAGGATACCATGTTGATTGTAAATACAGATCATGGATTTATCCTTAGCGAACATAATTGGTGGGGAAAAGTTATGATGCCATATTTTAATGAAATTGCGCATATTCCGCTATTCATCTGGGATCCTAGATTAAAACTGGCAGGAGTAAGACGTCAGTCTTTGGTACAGACTGTTGATATCGCTCCCACTGTTTTGGAATTTTTTGGTCAAAAAATTCCAAAGAATATGCAGGGAAAACCATTAAAAGAGACTATGATAGATGATAAAAAAGTCAGAGATTACGCTCTTTTTGGACAACATGGTGTTCATGTAAATATCACAGATGGAAGATATGTTTATATGCGGTGCCCTTTACAAGATAAACAGGATGAATTGTACAATTACATTATTGAGCCGTCTAGCTACCCAGGTGCAATCGGGGTGGAAGAAATGAATACTGCAGAAGCACACAAAGGCTTTGATTTTACAAAGGGCATGCCTGTTTGGAAAATCAAAGGGGGATATGGAATTCGATCTTTGGGCTTTCCACCTAAAAAGTTAATGGATTTTGGTACATTATTGTTTGATCTCAAAATAGATCCAAAACAGGAACATCCTATCAGCGATCCAAAAACAGAAGAAAGAATGAAAATAAATATGGTGAGATTAATGAAAAAAAATGATGCACCGATAGAGCAATATATACGTCTTGGATTAGAGGAATATCTGTAATTAAACAAAAAGGAGAAGTCTATGGGAAGAATACCAACACCTCATATTCATGCTGAGAAGAATGAAATAGCTAAAACAGTCTTGATGCCGGGCGATCCGCTAAGGGCAAAATTTATTGCAGAAAATTTTTTAGAAAATGCAAAATGTGTTAATTCAATAAGAAATATGTTAGGATTTACTGGAACGTATAAAGGAAAGAAGGTTACTGTATTTGGCGGAGGTATGGGGATGCCATCCGTAGGAATTTATACCTATGAACTCTTTAACTTTTATGAGGTAGATCAGATCGTTCGGATCGGAACTGCGGGTGCTTTAAATGAGAATGTGAAGTTGAGAGATGTAGTTGTGGGAATTGGGGCGAGTACAGATTCCTCTTATGGCGAACAGTTTGGACTGCCAGGAACTTTTGCTCCAATCGCAGATTTTTCTTTAGCCCGGCTTGCTGTAGAGGCAGGGGAAAGGATGGGGATCAAAACGGTTGAAGGAAATATTTTGTCATCTGATATTTTCTATAATGATGATGCAGATACTTTACAGAAGTGGAGAAAAATGGGGATTTTAGCTGTGGAAATGGAGGCAGCAGCCTTATATATGAATGCTGCCCGTGCTGGAAAAAAAGCATTATGCCTATTGACAATTTCTGATGCGCCATTTAGCGGTGAGGTTTTGTCTACAGAGGAGCGTCAGTATGGCTTCACAGATATGATGAAAATTGCTTTAGAAATTGCATAAAAATTTTTTATGTCAATGTATGGGACAAAAGTAAATGAATAATCTACGGGAGCAGAAGCTTCGTTAAGATTTTTCTTCTGATCTGTATGGAACTTTTATATAAATGAAAGATAACCATATGAGAAATGCACAGTTAAATCCAGATTTTTGTACAGAGAATGAGGCATCGCTCAATTATTTAATTTGATAATTTTGCGATGCCTTCTTACTTAAACCCTTCGGCTGTCAAAATAGGGAAACTGATCGATGGCGTCCAGAATATCACGGAAGTCATCGCGGGGAGCTATTTTGATATAGTTTTTTAGGATTTCCTGCTCTCTGTCTTTAAAGGGGCCATAAAAAATATCATAAAGATTGTGTCCCCTCAGATATATTTTAATTTCTTCCAGGTGCTCTTTTATGTCTTTGGGAGAGGTGAAATTCCGGCCAAGAACCTGTATCAGCTGCTGGCCGCTGCGGAGCCGATACAGATACTCATTCCATTTTTCGTACAGTACAGAATAAAACATTTCTTCGGATTCTACAATGCCAAGGGCAGCCATAATTTTCGGATTCAGAAAATAATTTTCAAAGGAATAATATTTTAAAATCAGTACATTTCGCCGTGTGACTCTGGGCAGCTGATCCACATCTTCCAGATTCCGCTCATCGTAGTAATGGCACAGCTGGGAAGCTAACTCTTCCGGATCCTTGCCGTCACCATCTCGGATCATGAGAAACTGATCCCGAATATATACCTGATTCATGTATTTTAAATTGGCATAGGTTCGAATGTTGGTACAGCTGTTGGTGGTGAGAATGGAAATCCGGGCAAGCCGTCCCTGGCTGTCGTGGATTTCTGAATAATAGTGTTCCAGCAGCAGGGGGAGACGGGATTTATCCTGCTTTCCTTCTACGATGAATACAAAGCTGACGTTCATGAGATCGTTGGCGCCATAGCCCAGATCGTCCAGAATCTGTCCCAGATCGGTTTTGGGGCGTATGATGGAATATCGGTCCTCGTCCAGAACCATCTGACGGATCTGACGTTTGGTAAAGTTAAACAGGAGATCCGGAGAGTGGGTTTTAAATATTACCTGATTCTTTTTGGAAAGGCGGTACAGGATCTCACTGCAGATTTTCTGAAGTTGCGGATGAAGGAAAATCTCCGGATCCTCTACGACAATCAAGCTGGGGATTCGTCCGGGTTCGGTAATGTAGGTTTCCAGAAGAGACAGCATGTAGATGCTTCTCATGCCTTTTCCCATAAGCTCTACTGGTTTCACGGTCCTGGTCTGTGGGTTAAAGGAGGAGACCTCCAGGGAGAAAAGCTGATCGATATCATAATTCAAGGTAAAATGAATCTCCTCAAATCCTCCGTTTTTTCGGAAATTGTGATTGAGCTTTTCGGAAAAATCACTGAGATTCAGCTGATAAATTTTCGATTCCAGAAGACGGGCCGTTTCTGCCGCAGTCAGCTCTTCTGGTTTTTTCTGGTAAATTAATCCCAGGCATTGAAAGCAGTGATTGCACTGCTTGGCCTGTTCAAAGAGACAGGAGCCGGATCGCAGTTTTTTCAGCTGGACATTTTCCTGAAACATCAGCAGATCGTTCTGCAGAAGCTCCAGATCCCGTTCTGCGGTGATGCGGTAAATCCGGGGAAGGAGCATGGGAATATAAGGGTTATTTTTCCGGAATCCGTCCTCATAGCGGATTTTTCCGTCCCGGTTTACATGAAAGGTAAAGGTCAGCTCCCGATTTTCCTGAGAATAGGAGGGGAAGCGTTCGTAAAAGGTTCTGAGCCAGACCTCATATCTGCGGTACTGACTGACAATCCCCATATAGTGAAACAGCTTTAAATCTTCTTGGTCAATGGAAATCGATGCTTCAATGCGGATGGCCTGAAGCTTTTCATTAAAATCAGATTCCTGGACAGGATAATAGCCGCAGACAGCGCAGATGGCATCCAGAACGGAGGTCTTTCCTGTGTTGTTTTTTCCTACCAGAATCAGAGCGCTGTCAATGTCGGTAATTTCCATGTCGCGGATGGATTTGAAGTTATGAATGTGCAAATAAGTAAGCTGCATAAGCGCCTCCTGAAAGAACACGAAACCCGGTTACAGATAAGTCCAGTATAAATCAGAGCAGGGAAAGGGACAACCGGTTTTTGAAAAAATGCAGCTTTTTTACATACCCGTACCTGTTTCGGAGGCATCTTTCAGCCAGTCTACCCACACAGAATAGTATTTTCCCAGCACATGGGAACCATCTGTGGAGTAATCTGCCTTCAGATTGCCGTTTTCATCATCAAATACTGGATTTACATCAAGATAGAAGCAGCTGTTTTCTTCGGCAAGGGTCTGGATTCCGCTGTTAAGGCGGTTGATTTTTTCGTTGTTGTAGGTACTGCTTGAGGCTGATTTGTTTCCGGTAACATGAAGGTTGGCCTGAAGAACCAGGATTGCCTCCGGCTGCAGGGACTGAATGGTATCTACTACAGACTGGTATTTTTTGATAATGCTGCTGTATTCGTAACCCAACTCATTGATTCCCAGCATCAGGTAAATGGTTTGAAATTGCCTTCGAGACAAAACTTCCCTTAATGTCAGCTTGATCCCGCTTTTTGTTTTTACACGGGAATCAAACAGGTTGAATACACTCATTCCGGAATCTGCAAAAACCTCAGCCTGTCCCAGATCTCCATATTCGGAAAGGCCGGCAGTCCTGGAGTCTCCAATAAAAAGCACATTGGTGAAATCGGGATTTTCCGGGATAGAGAGGGCGTTCTGTGTGGAGGTTTCTGGGAGAGCGGAGGAATGGCTGTCCCCTGAAACTTCTGTGGCTGAGGAAACCGTGCCGGATTCCTCAGCAGCCGGAGAGACGTTTTCGGAGCCGGACACTGCCATGTCGTTGGAAGCAGAACTGTCAGCTGGGAGCGGAGCTGCCGGATTTCTCTCAGAAGAAGCTTCCTGGTCTGCGCCTGGTTCAGCCGGAGGCTTTTCGGACAATGTCTGTCCTCCATCGGCGTATGCCTTTGCAGTCATTCGGAGATCGGTTCCGATATCGATGATTTCAGCGGCTACTGCTTCCGCCACAGAATCCGGAATCATCCGCGCTGCAGCAGCGCCGGAAAGGCTGATGGTTAAAAGTATGGTATACCAGTATTTTCTCATAATGTACATCTCCATTAAAATCTAAAATATAAAAAAGGATCATCTGCACCCAGCTTCATCAGGTACACACAGCCCCAGAAAACTGCCAGAAGAGGGGCGGCGGTGAAAAAGGAGCTTTTGTACCGCCTGTAAAGCTTTTCCGGCAGTCTGGTCATGAAAATCAGTCCGGCGATAAGGGAAACCAGGTAAATCTGCCCATATTTCAGATAATCGCCGGAGAAAAAGGTAAACTCTGCGTGGGGCGTCATAAATGGGAAAAGACGGAGAAAGTAAATTTTCATCTGTCCCAGATCCGTAACTGCAAAAATCAGCCAGTTGAGAGGAATAATCAGCATCATATAAAGATGACCCAGAAGGGGGAACCGATGTAAAATCCGCCCCAGTCCGGCTTTTTCTATAAAAATCAACAGAAACAGTGCCAGTCCCCACAGGAGGAAATTCCAGCTGGCTCCATGCCAGAAGCCTGTAAGCAGCCAGACAATCAGCAGGTTTCGGATCATGGTAAGGCTGCCTGCTCTGTTTCCTCCCAGGGGAATGTAAATGTAATCACGAAACCAGCTTCCCAGGGTGATATGCCATCTGCGCCAGAATTCAGTCATGGACAGAGACAGATAGGGATGGGCGAAGTTGTCAGGCAAGGAAAAGCCCATCAGCTGTCCCAGGCCTTTTGCCATCAGAGAATAACCGTAAAAGTCAAAGTAAATCTGCAGGCTGAAGGCGATGATTCCCATCCATGCCAGGGGAGTGGAAATGCTTTCGAAGCCGATGGCTTCTACCTGACTCCAGAGCCGCCCCACCTGATTGGCAAGCAGAACCTTAAATCCAAGTCCCAGAGTAAATTGCCGCAGTCCTTCTTCAAAATTTGGAAGATTGCAGGTACGGCAGTGAAGCTGCTGACGGATGGAATTGTAGGTGACAATAGGACCGGCAATCAGCTGGGGGAACATGGTAATATACATTCCGTAATCAATAAAGGAAGGCTCGTAGGAGGCATCCTTTCGGTAAACGTCTGCCAGATAGGAAATCGCCTGAAAGGTATAAAAGCTGATTCCAATAGGAAGGGGCAGACGGCAGACTGGGAGAAGGAGTTCCAGTCCAAGGTATGTCAGCAGAATATTCAGATTTTCTGCAAAAAAACCGGAATATTTAAACAAAAACAGCCAGAACAGATTGAACACAATACCTGCTGCCAGCCATTTTTTTCGATTTTCTTTTTTTCTGCGCCGTCCAAGGAGAATGCCAATCCGGTAATTGACCCAGATGGACAAAATCAGAAGAAAAAAATACAGAGGCTGATCCTTGACTCCATAAAAATAGAAGATCAGGCTGCCCACAAACAGGCAGAGATTTTTCCATCTGTCGGGACAAATATAATAAAGGAATAAAAATACAGGCAAAAAGCCGAAAAGAAAAATAAGACTGCTGAAAACCATAACTGCCTCCTTTTGTGTATCCTGATGTATGCGTCTGTATAGACCAGCTCCAGCAGCAGGGCCGGAAACTGGAATGATACAGACGTCTGAAGCTTTCATACTATAGACGATGCAGAAAAGGAAAAAGTTTCGCATTTTTTTGCAGCAGAAATCACAAAAAATATCTTCAAATATATAAAAGATGTTCAAAATCCTAAAAAAACGTAGATTTTTGTGGATTTATGTATTATACTAAAATTTGCTGTTGTTTATTTTATGAAAAATCTCTGTGAAATTTATCAGAGGCATAAATATCGGCAGAGTGGAAATAGGGCAGCAAAAGACAGTTGAAAGAAAGGATGACATAGAGATGGAACTGCAGTGGAATTGGGAATATCTGATAGAGGTGATGGAAAAGCTCATAGCGACCCCAAGCCCGGTCAGCTATTATGAAGAGATCAATCCTCTGATGGAGAAGCTGGCAGCAGAGCTGGGGTATGAGGTTACGTATGACCGTAAGCATACTGTTTATATTAAGGTTCCGGGAAAGAACAGGGAGAAGACCGTCTGTGTAGGCGCTCATCTGGATACTCTGGGACTGATGGTAAAGAGAATTGACGAAGATGGAATGATTCGCGTGAGAAATCTGGGCGGAATTAATTTTAATAATATTGAAGGAGAGACAGTGACCGTTCATACCCGCAGCGGAAAGACCTATACAGGTCTGGTTGCTTGTCAGTCCCATTCTGTTCATGTGTATGACGATGCAAAAACTCTGGAGAGAAATGAAAATACGATGATGGTGATCCTGGATGAGGATGTGCATTCTAAGGAAGAGGTTAAGGCATTGGGCATTGAAAACGGAGATATTTTATCTCTGGAGCCTCATTTTACTGTAACTCCCAGTGGATTTATTAAATCTCGCTTTATCGATAACAAAGCGTGTGCAGCATGCAGTCTGGCTTTGTTAAAAGTTATGAAGGAACAGAATCTGACACCGGCCTGTGATACATGGTTTGTATTCCCACATTATGAGGAGATTGGTCATGGCGGTGCTTATGTGCCGGATGAGGTTAGTGAGTACCTGGCACTTGATATTGCTGTGATAGGACCGGATCACAATGGAAGAGAAGACCGGGTAAGCATCTGTGTAAAGGATAATTTCTCTCCGTATGATAGAGAACTGACGGATCGCCTGGTTCGCAAGGCAGAAGCTTTGCAGTTGAATTATGCAGCAGATGTATTCTACCGTTATGGAACCGATGGAAGTGCTGCAGTCCGTGCCGGAAATAACCTGAAAGCAGGAGCTTTTGGAATGGGAACTTTTTCTTCCCACGGTATAGAGCGTACCCATATGGACGGCGTGAAGAATACAGCAAGACTTCTGGCGGCCTATGTGCTGGAGGACTGATGAAAACAGAATAGAACGCGGTACTTGCTTGAATGAAAGTCATGCGTTTTAGATAAAGGCCGGGGATTTCCCCATGCCACGCTAAAAAGAGAATAAAAAAGGAGTGTATCAAATGAGAAGAACAGGAAAAATGGTTCTTGCATGCCTTCTGGCAGCATCTGCAATGCTGACAGCCTGCGGCGGCTCCGGAGATACCGGTTCAGCAGGCTCTGCAGGAACAACAACTCAGGCAGCAGCAATTGGTGGAGAATCAAGAAAAGATGGCATTATCCGTGTGGGTATGAGCTCTGACATCACATCTCTGGATCCTCATGCAAACAATGATGTAAACTCATCTAACGCAACCCGTCATATCTACAATAACCTGGTTCGTGTTACGAATGATGGTGAGGTTCTGGGCGATCTGGCAGAAAGCTGGGAGTTTCTGGATGATATGAACGTACAGTTTAAGCTGAAGGAGGGCGTTAAGTTCTCTGACGGAACCCCGTTAACTTCTGAGGATGTAAAGTTTTCTCTGGAGAGACAGAAAGCATCTGCAAAGGTTGGTCATCTGGTAGCTATGATCGACAATGTTGAGGTTGTAGACGATCTGACCTTTATTATCCATATGAATCAGCCGTCTAACGCACTGCTGACCTCTCTGGCTCATGCAGGCGGAGCAATCCTTTGCAAGAGCTACACCGAGAAGCTGGAGAGCGAAGGCAAGAAGCTGGCAGACGCTCCCATGGGAACAGGCCCATACACCTTTGTTTCCTGGATGGCAGGCACCAGCGTAGAGCTGAAGAAGAACCCTAACTACTTTGATCCGGAAAGAGCAGCAAAGAACGAGGGTCTGATCCTGAAGGCAATTACCGAAGAGACCTCCCGTACCATCGCTCTGGAGAACGGTGAGATTGACGTGCTTCTGAATGTAGGTACCAACGACGCTCAGAAGATCCGTGAGAACAGCAACCTGATTCTGGATGAGTTTGAATGCGCGCAGAATGAGATGGTCGTTATGAATACCACGAAACCGCCGTTTGACAACAAGCTGGTAAGACAGGCTGTAAACTATGCAGTAAACAAAGAGGACGCTCTGATCGTTGCAATCAACGGTGAGGGAACTACCATTGACGGATACCTGGCTCCGGCTGCAATTGGTGCAAAGGATACTGCAGTGAAGTACGAGTATAACCCGGAGAAGGCAAAAGAGCTTCTGGCTGAGGCTGGTTATGCAGATGGATTTACCTTTACTGTATTTTCTTCCAGTGACGGACGTTCCAGAGCAGCAACTGCAATTCAGGCAAACCTGCAGCAGGTTGGCATTACCATGAATATTGAGCAGATGGAGTCTTCTACCTTCTATGAGAGAACCGGAAACGGTGAGCATGATGCATGTATGCAGGGCTGGGCAGAGAACGCTGAGCCGGATAACACCTACCGTCCGCTGTTTATGAGCAAAAATGCAGGTGCAGGCGGAAACCGTGCATTCTATAAGAATCCGGAAGTAGATGCTCTGATTGACGATGCAGCTACCAACCGGGATGCAGCAAAGGTTGACGAGGATTACAAGAAGATTACTGAGATCGTATCTGACGATGCTATCTGGGTTCCCCTGTATTCTCAGACCGGTTTTGTTGCAAGAAACAAGGATCTGCAGGGCGTGGAGATTTCTACTTTCAGCATGCATGTTTTAAGCGGCGCTCATTACGAGTAATTGTTTGACAGTGAAAGCAGAGTTTCCGGATAGTGAACGGAAAGCTTCTGCTGCTGAATGAAAGATGGGAGGGCACATGCCGGAGGGTATGTGCTCTCCTGCGATAAAGGACTAAAACAACAGAGAGGAGAGTGTGAGATGCACAAATACGTCTTTAAACGGCTGCTGATGCTGATTCCGGTTATTCTTGGTGTATCTTTCCTGGTATTTTTTATTATGTCCCTGGCTCCCGGTGATACAGCTCGGAGCATTCTGGGTGAGACGGCTCCTCAGGAGGCGGTGGAAGCCCTGCGTGAGGAATTAGGACTGAATGATCCGGTACTGGTGCGTTACTATCATTACATGGTAGATCTGCTTCATGGCGATCTGGGTGAGTCCTACAAATCTGGTCAGCCGGTTTTTTCTGAGGTAATGGCTCGTTTCCCGGCAACCTTAAAGCTTGCTTTCTGGGGAATGCTGTTTGCGGTAACCTTATCCATTCCCATTGGAATTATTTCTGCAACCAAGCAGTATTCCATTACAGACAGCGTCAGCATGGTTCTGGCACTTCTGGGTGTTGCAACCCCGAACTTCTGGCTGGGCCTGATGCTGATTATCGGATTTTCTCTGCATCTGAAATGGTTCCCCTCCGGCGGTGATGCAGGCTGGAGATCTCTGGTTCTTCCGGTTATTACACTGGGAACCGGATGTATGGCAAGTATTACAAGAATTACCCGTTCTTCCATGCTGGAGGTTGTCCGTCAGGATTATATTCGTACTGCTAAGGCAAAGGGTGTCAGCAGCCGTGTGGTTATTTACAAACACGCTCTGAAAAATGCCCTGATTCCGGTAGTTACGGTAGTTGGTCTGCAGTTTGGTTCTCTGTTAGGCGGTGCAGTTCTTACTGAGTCTGTATTCTCATGGCCGGGTGTTGGTACCTACCTGGTAAACAGCATTAAGGCAAAGGATACCCCTGCAGTACTGGGATGTGTTATTATCTTCTGTATCTGTTTCAGTATTGTAAACCTGGTGGTAGATATTCTGTATGCTTACATTGATCCGAGAATTAAGTCGAAATATAAATAGGAGGTGACGTCAAGTGGAAAGAACAGTAGAAACACAGAAAAAGCGCAGTATGGCACTGGAAATCTGGCGTCGTCTGCGAAAAAATAAAATGGCAATGTTAGGCCTTGTGATTCTGGTAATGCTGGCTCTGACAGCAATCTTTGCAGATGTCATTGCCGATTACGATACCAAGGTAATTGCCCAGGATATCAAAAACCGTCTTCAGGGACCCAGTATGGAGCATTGGTGCGGAACCGATGAGTTTGGCCGTGATATTTTTGCCCGTCTGGTGCATGGTTCCAGAGTTTCTCTGGTTGTGGGCCTGATTTCTGTAAGTATTTCTCTTCTGATGGGCGGAGCTCTTGGAGCAATTGCCGGATACTATGGCGGCAGAGTGGATAACGTGATCATGAGAATCATGGATATTTTCCTGGCAGTGCCCAGTATTTTGCTGGCCATGACTATTGTGGCAGCTCTGGGAACCAGTCTGATCAACGTAATGCTGGCTATCGGTGTTTCCGGTATTCCGGGATATGCTCGAATTGTCCGGGCATCCGTTATGAGTATTAAGGATCAGGAGTTTGTAGAGGCATCCCGTGCTATTGGTGCAAAGAGTCCCACTACGATTTTCCGTGAGATTCTGCCGAACTGTCTGGCTCCGATCATTGTTCAGGCAACCCTGTCTGTAGCAGGAGCAATCCTGTCTACTGCGTCCTTAAGCTTCATTGGTCTGGGCGTACAGCCGCCGTCTCCGGAGTGGGGCGCAATGCTGTCCGGCGGAAGAAACTATTTAAGAGACGCACTTCATCTGACACTGTTCCCCGGCCTTGCCATTGTGATTACCATTCTGGCACTGAATCTGCTGGGTGACGGACTGCGTGACGCACTGGATCCGCGGTTAAAACAGTAGGAGGTACATGATGGACGAGAAAAATTATACCATTGATATTGAGAATCTTTCTGTACGGTACGAGACAGCTGACGGAGTTGTAGAGGCGGTCAATGGCATTGACTTAAAGATTGAGAGAGGAAAAACTCTGGGTCTGGTGGGAGAGACTGGTGCAGGAAAGACCACAACGGCTCTTTCTATTCTGCGCCTGATTCCCAATCCGCCGGGAAAAATCACCGGAGGAACCATTAAGCTGCAGGGAAAGAACGTTTTTGAATATAGTGAGCATGAGATGGAAGCCATCCGTGGAAATCATGTTTCTATGATTTTCCAGGATCCAATGACCTCTCTGAATCCGGTTATGACCGTAGGCGATCAGATCGCAGAGGAAATTCAGCTTCACGATAAGAAGATTGATAAAAAGCAGGCTCTGGATAAGGCAAAGGCCATGCTGGAAATGGTTGGCATTCCGGGACAGCGTGCGGCAGAGTATCCTCATCAGTTTTCCGGCGGCATGAAGCAGCGTGTAGTAATTGCTATGGCACTTGTATGCAATCCGGATCTTCTGATTGCTGATGAGCCGACGACGGCTCTGGATGTAACCATTCAGGCGCAGGTGCTGGATCTGATGCAGAAACTGAAGGAGCAGTACAATACCTCCATGCTGATGATTACCCATGACCTGGGAATTGTGGCTGAGGTTTGCGATGAAGTCAGCATTATGTATGCAGGACGAATTGTAGAGCATGGAAATCTGGAGGATATTTTTGAGAATACCAGCCATCCCTACACAGAGGGCCTGTTTGGTTCTCTTCCGGACATTGAACACCGCACAGAGGAGCTGCATCCCATTCCGGGTCTGATGCCAGATCCGACAGATCTGCCCAGCGGATGCCCCTTCCACCCCCGGTGTGCTTACTGCACAGAGCTGTGCAAAACAAGGCGTCCGGTGGAAACACGGCTGTCAGATACCCATACCGTTGCCTGTCTGGCCTATGAGGAAGGCACAGGAGTTGTGTTAGGAGGAAAGCGCAGTGAGTAATGCAATTTTAGAGGTAAAAAACCTGAAAAAATATTTTAATACCCCGGGCGGCGTCCTTCATGCGGTGGATGATGTCAGCTTTACTCTGGAAAAGGGAAAAATCCTCGGCGTAGTAGGAGAGTCCGGCTGCGGAAAGTCTACCATGGGACGTGCAATCCTGCGGCTTCATGAGCCGACCTCCGGTGAGGTTTTGTTTGAGGGAAAGGATATTACAAAGATTTCCACAGAGGAGATGAGAAAGCTTCGCTCTGAGATGCAGATCATTTTCCAGGATCCCTTTGCTTCTCTGAACCCGAGAAAAACCGTCAGCGAGATTATCGGAGAGCCCTTGCGTCTCCACAAAATTTACAAGTCAGCAGCGGAGCGGCAGAAGCATGTTCTGGAGCTGATGGAGGTAGTAGGACTGGCAGAGCGTCTTGTAAATACCTATCCTCACGAGTTGGATGGCGGCCGCAGACAGAGAATCGGAATTGCCAGAGCTCTGGCATTGAATCCCAAGTTTATCGTTTGTGACGAGCCGGTTTCTGCCCTGGATGTTTCCATTCAGGCACAGATTTTGAACCTGTTAAAGCGGTTAAAGAAAGAGCGTGGTCTGACCTATATGTTCATTACCCACGATCTTTCTGTTGTAAATTATTTCTCTGATGATATTATGGTTATGTACCTGGGCAAAATGGTGGAATATGCACCGTCTGAGGAGCTGTTTGAGAATCCGGTTCATCCGTATACAAAAGCGCTGCTTTCTGCAATTCCAGTACCGAGGCTGCGTGAGAAGAAGGAGAGAATCCTGCTGAAGGGCGAGATCACTTCTCCTATCGACCCGAAGCCGGGCTGCCGTTTTGCACCTCGCTGTGCGTATGCGAAGGACTGCTGCTTTAAGGAGTCTCCGGAGCTTAAGGATATTGGAAACGGACATAAGGTGGCATGTCACTTCAGTGATGAATTTTGTAAATAGGCTTTCATAGTTTGAATGGAGAAGAACAATGGACATTAAGATTGACAGACAATTTATTGCAGACTGTTTTCGTGATTTCGTAAACGTTCCAAGCCCGGTCAGCTATTATGATGAGATTTTGCCTCTGGTAGAGGAGTATGCAGCAAAGTTCGGATATCCGGTTACCTATGACAGAAAGAATACTCCCTACATTACCCTGGAGGGAGAGGATAATTCCAAAACCGTTATGGTAGGCGCACATATGGATACCCTGGGTCTGATGGTTCGTAAAATTGAGAAGGACGGAACCCTGCGGGTACGCCAGCTGGGCGGAGTTTCTTTCCAGAGTATTGAGGGAGAAACCATGACGGTTCATACCAGAAGCGGAAAGAGCTATACTGGTCTGATGGTTTGCCAGTCTCATTCCACCCATGTATTTGATGATGCAAGAAGTCTGGAGCGGGATGAGAATACTATGATGATCAGCCTGGATGAGAAGGTAGAAACCAGAGAGGATGTACTGGCTCTCGGCATTCGGCATGGAGATGTAATTTCTTTTGATCCTCACTGCACGATTACGGAAAACGGCTATGTAAAATCTCGTTTTATCGATGATAAAATGGCAGTGGCAGCGGTGTTTGCAGCTCTGAAATACATGACAGAGAATGGATTAAAGCCCAAGTACCGCACCCTTCTTTCCTTCCCGTTTTATGAGGAAATCAACCATGGCGGCGCATATATCCCACCTGAGGTTGAGGAGTTTGTGGCTATCGATATTGGCCTGATTGGACCGGATTATGACGGCAATGAGCGGACTGTAAGTATCTGCGTAAAGGATAATTTCTCTCCTTATGACAGAAATCTGACAGGAAAGCTGATTGCTGAGGCAGAGGCAAATGATATTAAGCATGCCATTGATATTTTCTACCGGTACGGCACAGATGCCAATGCAGCTGTGAGAGCTGGAAACAATGTGAGAGGCGCAGCCTTTGGTATGGCCTGCTATTGCAGTCACGGAATGGAGAGAACCCATTTAGACGGCGTAGTAGAGACTGTAAAGCTGGCAGTGGCTTACATGATGGATTGGAAATAATCAGCAAGTCAGCAGCTGAATCAGCAACAGAAAATAAAAAAGGATGAGAATGCGGTGGGTTTTCTGGCTTTTGTTTGGATAATCCGCCGCAGTTTTTTAGGAAAATGACATTTTATGAGAAAATGGCGATTGTCTGCCGCAGGATTCCCCGGGGAACCGTAGCTACTTATGGGCAGATTGCGCTGCTGTGCGGAGCTCCGACTCATGCCAGACAGGTAGGCTATGGGTTGAAGCATGATCTGGCGGGAGAGGATATACCAGCTCACCGGGTAGTCAATGCAAAGGGAATATTAAGCGGAGCAGCTGCCTTTGAAACCTGGGATATGCAAAAACAGCTTCTCACTGGCGAGGGGGTAGAGGTTCTGTGGACAGAAGATGGCTGGAAGGTGGATTTAAAAAAATTTGGCTGGAAAAACACAATGGAAGAGGCAGAAGCCATTGCGCAGAAGCTGCAAATGTGTTATACTGACGGAGCTGAGGGCGGGAAGGATACAACGCCGGAGGGAAAATAGAACATGGTGATGTGGAGCAGCAAATATGCGGAAGCGGTAAGCCATGAAAATAGAAAATGGCCGGATGGCCGACTGGTTCGTGAACCTCCCAGGATAAAAAACTAGGCAAATCAAATAATACACGCTGAAAGTCAGGGTGCTGTTTTTGTTGTTGTCTGAAGGTTCAGGCAGGAACAAAAGCAGCATTTTTTTGTCATAGGAAATTACGTCCTATGAAACAAAAACGCTCTTCGGGGATTGCCATACGGCGAAAGAGAATTTTGCCGCAGAAGCGGATTTTGCCGCAGAAGCGACCTGCCGCAGGCGAAGAAAAATGGATGCTGGTGCGGGAATGTAAAAGACATATTTTTGTTGCAGAAGGAGAAAAAATGGAAAGAAGAAATGTGATTATTGACTGTGATCCTGGCATTGATGACAGCCTTGCTATTATGCTGGCACTTTCTCTGGAGGAGCTCCATGTAGAGGGGATTACGATTGTATGTGGAAACAGTCCAGTGGAAATGGGCGCTGGAAATGCGAGAAAGGTGTTAAAACAGATGAACCGGCTGGATGTGCCGATATATCTGGGTGCGGAAAAGCCTTTGAAACGGGAATATGTCAGCGCCCTGGATACCCATGGAGCGGATGGTCTGGGCGAGAGCTGGCTGCCTGAGGTGCCGGAGGTGAAGCAGGATATGAATGCGGTGGAATTTCTCTCACGGACAATCAGAGAAAGAATCGATGATAAAACAGGATGTTCTGTGATTGCTCTGGGACCTATGACAAATCTGGCTCACCTGATTCAGACAGATCCGGAGGCTTTTTCTATGATAGAAGAGATTGTTTCTATGGGAGGAAGCTTCAAAAGTCATGGGAACTGTTCACCTGTTGCTGAGTATAATTACTGGGCAGATCCGGATGGGGCAGCTCTTGTCTATGAGACAGCTGCCAGTCAGAGAAAGAAAATAGTGATGGTAGGCCTTGATGTGACGAGAAAGATTGTGCTGACGCCGAATCTTTTGGAATATATGAAGCGTCTGAATCCGGAAACAGGTCAGTTTGTGCAGGCAATTACAAAGTTTTATTTTGATTTTCACTGGGAGTGGGAGCATTTGATTGGCTGTGTAATTAACGATCCTCTGGCAGTTGCCTGGTTTGCAGATCCAAGCCTGTGCAGCGGATTTGAGGCCTATATGGCAGTGGAGACAGGAGGAATTTCTATGGGGCAGACTGTAGTGGATTCCATGGGATTCTACCGCAGAGAAGCCAATGCTTTGATATTGACTCAGACAGATGCAGTGAGGTTTTTCCGTATGTTTTTCTCTCGGATTCTGGGGATGGAAGAGGATAAGCTGGATTTGCTGGACAATCTTGTGGAAGGAAAATAAAAAGGAAAGGAGTTTGGATATAATGAATCGAAAAATAACGGCATTTCAACTGTGTCTGGCAGCGATGGCAGCCTGTATCAACGTAGCAGGAGGACAGCTGGCTCTGACCCTTCGCCTGCCGGTGTATCTGGACAGCATTGGAACGATTCTGGTAGGAATCTGGATGGGACCTGTGTTTGGTATGGTACCCAATCTTGTCAGCGGGGTGATTTTGGGACTGACAACAGATGTATATTCTCTGTATTTTGCCCCGGTTGGCATGATAACCGGCTTTATGGCAGGTCTGGCAGGAAGCCACTGCAGTCTGAATAAGAAAAACCTGTTTTTGCCGGCGTTGGCAATTACGGTTCCGGGAACTGTGATTAGCTCTTTGATTTGTGCTGTACTGTTTGGAGGAATTACGTCCTCTGGATCTACAATCCTGGTACAGCTTTTGGCAAAGACTCCTCTTGGAATGACGGCCAGTGTGTTTGTGGTTCAGATTGTGACGGATTATCTGGATCGTTTGATCAGTTTATTTGCGGCAGTCTGTCTTTTGCAGGCACTGCCGTCTGATTTAAAGAATCGATGGAAGGGAGGAAAAAGTCATGGGCGTGCCGGAAGAACGGTATAGCAAAATTATTGGAAAGAATCAGAGAGAAATTTGTCTTTTAAGAGGTTTTCCCTGTGCCTGGGGAAAATGTGCATTCTGCGATTATATTGAGGATAACGGGAGGGATACGCAGGCTATGGTTTCCCTGAATCATCAGGTTCTTCAGAAGGTGACGGGAGAGTTTGGCGTCCTTGAGGTAATTAATTCTGGAAGCTGTTTTGAACTGCCGGAGGAAACCCTGGACGAGATTGCGAAGGTAATCCGGGAAAAGAAGATTCAGAAGCTGTTTTTTGAGGCCCACTGGATGTATCGAAATCACCTGGAAGAGATGCGCCGCAGGATGCCGGTTCCGATTGTATTTAAGATAGGCGTGGAGACCTTTGACAATGATTTCCGTGAGCGGGGTTTGAATAAGCATGCAGATTTTACCAGACCGGAAGAAGTAGCAGAATATTTCGATTCCCCCTGCTTGATGGTGGGAATCAAGGGGCAGACCAGGGAAATGATTCGATATGATATCGAATGCCTGAAGAAATATTTTAAGCTGGGAACAGTGAATGTATACAACAATAATACAACTCCGATTCGCCGGGATGAGGAGCTGGTGGCCTGGTTTATGGAGGAATACCGCTGGCTTCTGGATGACCCCTCAGTGGAGGTGCTTTACGAGATTACAGATTTTGGTGTAGGATGAACCTGTACTTGATACTCCCTGGTATTCCGTGATAGAATTGAGAGTAAGAGAGCAGCTTGTTCTGCTCTGCTGTAATTGGAGAAAGAAAAACACAGAAGATAAAACGGGGTGTACAAATATGGAAAGACTGATAAAAGGGAAAACAGGGCCATATTTTGAAAATGATATTGGACAGCTGTATCTGGGGGACAGCTTTCAGCTGTTAAAGAGGATGGTACCGGAATCAGTGGATATGATTTTTGCAGATCCGCCGTATTTTCTCAGCAATGACGGAGTGACCTGCCGAAGCGGTCATTTGGTATCGGTGAACAAGGCTTCCTGGGATGAGGGAATGGATTTTCAGTCCCGCCACAGGTTTAACAGACGATGGATCCGGCTGTGCAAACGGTGTTTAAGTCCCAATGGAACCATCTGGATTTCCGGAACCATGCACAATATTTTTTCAATTGGTATGGCTATGGAGCAGGAAGGGTTTAAAATTATTAACAGTATTACCTGGCAGAAAACCAATCCTCCGCCCAATCTGGCCTGCCGCTGTTTTACACATTCAACAGAAACCATTATCTGGGCGAAAAAGAATGAGAAAAAAGCAAAGCACACCTTTAATTATGAATTAATGAAGCAGAGAAATGGCGGCCATCAGATGAAGGATGTGTGGACGGGAAGCAGAACGCGTCCTTCGGAAAAGAAGGTGGGAAAGCATCCCACACAGAAGCCGGAGTATTTGATGGAGAATATTGTTTTGTCATCCACAAAAAGAGGCGATCTGGTGCTGGATCCTTTCTGCGGCTCTGGAACTACCGGAGTGGCAGCTGTGCGATTTGGACGGAGATTTATTGGAATCGATAACGAAAAAGAATATATTGAGACAGCCTTTAAAAGGATGTCAAATGTGCAGGAAGAACTGGAGTGGTAGCCACTCCAGTTCTTTTTTAGGGGGAATGCCTTATCTCATGATTCGGTTCAGAACCTTTCTCATGGAAAGACCGATAAATACAGCCAGGACAGTCAGAATGATGTCCTTGGGAATAAACGCTACAGCTGCATATGCAAAGACTGCGGAAACAGACATAGAGCCGCCGGAAAGTGCTGCCCACTGAAGTCCGCCGATGGTCTCAACGAGAAGCAGTCCTGCCAGAGAGGAAAGGAGAATCAGAGCGGTATCTTTTTTCTGGTTTCCAGTGTTTGGATGGATTCCGCAGAGAGCAGCCATCAGAGGATAAGACCAGAGATAACCGCCCGTCAGGCTGACCAGACGGGAAATGCCGCCGCCAAAATTAGCAAATACAGGGAGTCCCACAGCGCCGATCAGTAGATAAATCACTGCGGAAAGGCAGCCAAGGCGCCAGCCTAATGTAACTCCAATAAGGGCAATGCCAAAAACCTGGATAGTAATGGGAACGCCGTTGGGCATGGGGATGGAAAGCTGGGAGATGACTGCCATAAGTGCTGCAAACATTCCTCCTAAAACAAGCTCTCTGGTAGTAAAGCGCAGATGAGAGGCCTGTGAAGATACAGGTTTTCTGGATAAGGTCTGATTCATAATCGGTTATGTCCTTTCTTTTGGTATGAATATAAATCTGCCTGCAGAATGTGCAGCGCCGGCAGCTGCCGCAGGAAAATACTGGCCCATTGGTTAAAGGTATAACACAGCAGGGGAAGATTGTCAACTAAAAATGAAAAATAATAGTTAACAATCTTCCCCTGTTGGAGTATAGATGCAATTCATCTTTGCAATCCAGCAGATTTTCCTGTTTACATAATAGGTTCAGCCATGTATCTCTTGCCCGCTTACAGCAGACAAGAGATACATGGCTGAACTATTACTCATACTCATGTCATAGGAAATTGCGTCCTATGATATAACAATGCTCCGCGAGGATCGCCATGCAGCGGAAGAGAATTTTGTCGCAGAAGCGACCCGCTGCAGGCGGAGAAACTCGCGAGCGAGATTCTTTTCTATTTATCACGAATCTGACTGTGGAGATTCTGAATGGAATTTACCTCGCCCTGTCCGTGAGCCTTAACATAGCTGATACCGCTTGCAGTAGCCTTGGCAGCAGCTATCGTGGTCATGTAAGGAATCTTTGCCTTAATAGCAGCTTTTCTCAGATAGCTGTCATCATGGACGCTGTCCTTGCCAATCGGAGAGTTGATAATCAGCTGAATGTCGCCATTGGTAATCATATCCAGAACATTGGGGCGCCCTTCGTGAAGCTTCTTTATCTTTTTGGCCGGGATTCCTGCAGCTGCAATCAGATCATAGGTGTTCTGTGTTGCTACAATGTTAAATCCGTCCTCATAGAAGCTTCTTGCCACATCCACAACCTCTGCCTTATCCTTGCGGTTTACGGAGATTAAAACTGTTCCTTCCAGCGGAAGTCTGGACTGGGTAGCTTCCTGAGCCTTGAAGAAGGCTTCGCCGTAAGATGGAGACAGGCCTAAAACCTCACCGGTGGAACGCATTTCCGGTCCCAGAATCGGGTCAACCTCCTGGAACATATTGAATGGGAATACGGCCTCTTTTACTCCGTAGTAAGGAATATCCTGCTCTTTTAAGGTAGAGACAGGAGAGGGACGTCCAGTCAGCTCAGAGGTAATGATATCGGTAGCCAGCGGCACCATGTGGATATTGCAGACCTTAGATACCAGCGGAACGGTACGGGATGCACGGGGATTTGCTTCCAGTACATAAACCTTTCCGTTTTCGATGGCGTACTGCATATTCATCAGACCCTTTACATGCATCTCTTCTGCAATTTTTCTTGTATATTCCTTGATGGTTTCCAGATTTTCTCTGGAAATCTGAACGGAAGGAATGATGCAGGCGGAGTCACCGGAGTGAACGCCAGCCAGCTCAATATGTTCCATAACAGCCGGTACAAAAGCATGGGTACCGTCACTGATGGCATCTGCCTCGCACTCAGTTGCATGGTTTAAGAACCGGTCAATCAGAATCGGACGATCTGGGGTTACGCCTACAGCAGCTTTCATGTAGTTTACCATGCTGGCATCATCGTATACGACTTCCATACCGCGTCCGCCAAGAACGTAGGAAGGACGAACCATAACCGGATAGCCGATTTTGGAAGCAATTGCCAGGGCCTCTTCTACTGTGGTAGCCATACCGGATTCCGGCATGGGGATTTCCAGTTTATCCATCATAGCACGGAACAGATCACGGTCTTCTGCCAGATCGATGACAGAAGGAGCGGTTCCCAGAATACGGACGCCGTTTTTCTCCAGATCTGCAGCCAGATTCAGAGGAGTCTGACCACCAAACTGAGCGATAACACCTACTGGCTGCTCTTTTTTGTAGATACTTAAAACGTCTTCCAGAGTCAGAGGCTCGAAATACAGCTTGTCAGAGGTATCGTAATCAGTAGAAACTGTTTCCGGATTGCAGTTTACGATAATAGTCTCAAAGCCAAGCTTTTTCAGGGCCAGGGAAGCGTGAACGCAGCAGTAGTCAAATTCGATACCCTGTCCGATTCGGTTGGGACCTCCGCCCAGAATCATAACCTTGGGTTTCTCGGTGCGAATAGGATTCTTGTCCGGTGCATTGTAGGTGGAATAATAGTAGGCGCTGTCCTCAGTTCCGCTTACATGAATTCCCTCCCAGGCTTCCTCTACACCCAGCTCGATCCGGCGATTGCGGATAGAATCCTCCGGAACTGCAAGCAGCTGGCTTAAATATTTGTCAGAGAAACCGTCTTTTTTGGCAGCAGTCAGCATCTCATCTGAAGGCAGGCTTCCCTTGCAGGCAAGAAGAGCCTCTTCCTCCTCTACCAGTTCCTTCATCTGCTCAATAAACCATGCTTTTACCTTGGTAATTTCATGGATCTCGCTGACAGTGGCACCCTTACGCAGGGCCTCATACATAATGAAATGACGTTCACTGGAAGGAGTAATCAGCATCTGAAGCAGCTCGTCCTTTGTTCTGGTATCAAAGTCTTTTGCATGACCCAGGCCATAGCGTCCAGTCTCCAGGCTTCGGATAGCCTTCTGGAAAGCTTCTTTGTAATTTTTACCAATACTCATAACCTCGCCGACAGCGCGCATCTGAGTGCCCAGGTGATCTTCAACGCCTTTGAATTTTTCAAAGGCCCAGCGGGCAAATTTGATTACAACATAATCGCCGCCGGGAACGTATTTGTCCAGAGTTCCGTACTTTCCGCAGGGAATATCCTTTAAGGTCAGTCCCGTAGCCAGCATGGCGGATACCAGGGCAATGGGGAAGCCGGTAGCCTTGGAAGCCAGAGCAGAGGAGCGGGAGGTGCGGGGGTTAATTTCGATTACAATAATCCGATCGGAAACCGGATCATGAGCAAACTGTACGTTGGTTCCGCCGATAACCTGTACGGAGTCAACAATTTTATAAGCCTGTTCCTGCAGACGCTTCTGACATTCCTCAGAAATGGTAAGCATAGGAGCAGAGCAGAAGGAGTCGCCGGTATGTACACCCAGGGGATCGATATTTTCAATGAAGCAGACGGTGATCATATTGCCTTCGCAGTCGCGGACAATTTCCAGTTCCAGCTCTTCCCAGCCCAGAATAGACTCCTCTACCAGTACCTGGCCTACCAGGCTGGCCTGAAGACCTCTGGCACATACGGTTTTCAGCTCCTCTTTGTTGTAAACCAGGCCGCCGCCTGCACCGCCCATGGTATAGGCAGGACGAAGTACAACCGGGTATCCCAGCTTGTCTGCAATGTCCAGGGCCTCTTCAACGGTGTAAGCCACCTCACTGCGGGCCATTTCAATGCCCAGTTCATTCATGGCTTTTTTAAATTCTACACGGTCTTCTCCCCGCTCAATGGCGTCTACCTGAACGCCGATTACCTTTACGTTGTATTTGTCCAGAATGCCTGCCTTGTTTAATTCTGAACACAGATTCAGGCCAGATTGGCCGCCAAGATTGGGAAGCAGCGCATCAGGACGCTCTTTTGCAATAATCTGTTCCAGACGCTCTACGTTCAGGGGCTCAATATAAGTAACATCTGCTGTCTCCGGATCGGTCATGATGGTAGCCGGGTTGGAATTAACCAGCACAATTTCATAACCGAGATTTCTCAGAGCCTTGCAGGCCTGAGTTCCGGAATAGTCAAACTCACAGGCCTGACCAATGATAATAGGGCCGGACCCAATAATAAGTACCTTATGAATATCCGTTCTCTGTGGCATAAGTGGTATCCTCCTTTTTTTCTGATATAATATTATATAGGAAAACAAAAAAAGCGCAACAAGAACAATTTTCAGAAAAACTAAAAAAAATTTTGCAATAAAAAGACTGGAGTTTTATGCTACAATTGTACTAAATAAACTAAAAAACAGGAAAATTAAAAAAATATAGAAATTTTAGAAGAATTCTATTAAAAAAAGGAAGAAAAAGGAGTAAATATGGACTATCAGATTCTGCGGTCGGAAAGAAAAACGGTTGTAATTCAGGTGGAAACAGATGGAACTGTGACTGTCCGGGCGCCAAAGCGATGCAGTTTCAGAAAAATTGATAACTTTGTACGAGAAAAAGAACACTGGATTCGGACAAAGCAGGAAGAGATTGCTGTTAATCGGAAAAAATTTTCTGGAAAAAAACTGACCGAGAAGGAGCGCGAAAGCCTTCGGCAGAAAGCCGGAATTTTGTTAGGGGAACGGACAGCCCTGTATGCAGAGCGGATGCAGGTTTCCTACAAAAGAATTACCATACGTGATCAGAAAACAAGGTGGGGCAGCTGCAGCACTGCAGGAAATCTGAATTTTAACTGGAGGCTGGTGCTGGCCCCCAGGGAGGTTCTGGATTATGTGGTAATTCACGAGCTGGCTCACCGGAGAGAAATGAATCATTCTGCTGCATTCTGGAGAATTGTGGAGGCGGAGATGCCGGATTACAGAAAATATCGGGACTGGCTTAAGAAAAACGGCAGTTTTCTAATGGAAATGTAGGGAGAAAACCGGAAAAATGACAGTTGCCTCCTCTTTTTTTCTGTGATAAACTTTTTGAAGTTTTTTTCGCGTTATAGAAATGCTTCGCAGTAGAAGGAAGAAAATGATTTCATGGAGGAAAGAGACTGTTATGACAAATGATATGACAAAGGGAAGTCCAGTGCGGCTGATATTGTCGTTTATGATTCCTACCTATCTGGGCAATATTTTTCAGCAGTTTTACAATCTGGTTGATTCGATAGTGGCTGGCCGCTATATCGGCGTCAATGCCCTGGCGGCTATTGGAAGCACCGCCTCTCTGATTTTTCTGGTCATCGGCTGGCTTAACGGCATTACCAGCGGCTTTGCTATTATGGTGGCTCAGAGCTTTGGGGCAAAGGATTACCGGAAGATGCGCCATTATATCGCCATGTCTATTTTACTGTGCTTTGGCTTTGTGGTGGTGATGACAGGGGGACTGCTGGTGCTGAATGTTCCCATTCTGAGACTGATCAATACACCGGCAGATATTATTGGAGATACGGCGGCTTATATGCGGATCATTTATGCAGGTCTGTTTGTGACAGGAGCTTACAATGCTTTTGCTGCAGTTCTGAGGGCGTTGGGTGACAGCCGTTCTCCTCTGTATTTTCTGATTGTTTCTGCATTCATTAATGTGGTGCTGGATATTTTCTTTATTGTCCGCCTGCACATGGGCGTGGACGGCTGTGCATGGGCAACCGTGATTTCGCAGGGAATTTCTGCTCTCCTCTGTCTGATTTACATGATTCGGAGATTTGAGCTTTTAAAATTATCAAAAGAGGATTTTCGGAAGGATTTTCCGGTTATGGGAAGACTCCTGGCTATCGGAATTCCTATGGGCTTGCAGTTTTCCATTACGGCAATCGGAACCATCATTGTTCAGGGGGCTGTCAATATTTTCGGTGCTGTGTACATCGCAGGCTTTTCTGCAGCCGGAAAAATTCAGAATCTGGTTGCTTCTGTGTTTGTATCCTTTGGGGCCACCATTGCTACCTATGTGGGGCAGAATAGAGGAGCTGGAAACATGGAGCGGATTCGTCAGGGAGTCCGCAGCACCCAGATTATGATTCTGATCTGGAGCGTGGTCATGTTTACTTTTATTCAGATAGCAGGCGGACCCATGATACATATTTTTGTGGATCCGGCTCAGACTGAGGTGGTTCAGGCCGCAAAGGATTATTTCACAGCTGTGGCATGGTGTTATCCTTTCCTGGGAAGCATTTTCCTGTACCGGAATGCCCTGCAGGGACTGGGATATGGCCTTGTGCCTATGATGGGCGGGGTATTTGAACTGGTGGCCAGAGCTTTGGTAGTTATGATAACGGTTCGTCTGGAACTGGGCTATATGGCTACCTGTGCCTCAGATCCGGCTGCCTGGATGGCGGCGCTGATTCCGCTGGTGCCCTATTACATTCATGTGATGAAGAAAATAAAAACTTGACAAGGCGCGTCTGTCGGTATATGATGAGGGCGTTGCAGGAAATGCAGAAAAATATAATAAGAAAAGCAGAGTAGGTCTGTGTGCGTTAAGTGCCAGCCGGACAGGGAGTTGCCGGCAGGACGAAAAGGAGAAGTTTCTTCTTGCGGTACACAAGCCGCATCCCGCTGCGAAGAGGGCGGAGAAGCGTGCAGAAAAAAGCTTCTCATATGTCTCCTTTGTAGTTTGAGAGGTCTGCAAAGGAGGTAATTTTTATGAAGAAATTAGCAACTTTGTTCACCGATTCCTGGAATGAATTTCACCAGGTCAGAACCATCACCACCGCAGCCATGTTCGGGGCGATTTCTGTGGTACTGGGGTATTTTACCATTGCAATCGGGGACTACATTAAAATCGGGTTTTCCACCATATGCAATCAGTTTGTGTATTACCTGTTTGGACCCGTTGTCGGAGGATTTTTTGGCGGGGCATTGGATGTGCTGAAGTTTTTAATTAAGCCGACAGGAGCATTTTTTCCGGGATTTACCATTGGAGCTATGATTGGCGGTGTACTTTATGGCTGCTTTTTTTATAAAAAGCCCATAGCTCTGCCCAGAGTTCTGGCAGCAGAATTTACAGTAAGCCTGGTGTGCAATGTTCTTTTGGGAACCCTGTGGCTCAGTATGCTTTACGGAAAAGGATTTCTGGCACTTTTGCCAATGCGGATATTTAAAAACTTGGTCATGTGGCCGGTGAATTCCATGCTGTTTTACACCATCGGAAAAACGCTGGAGGCGGCCGGCGTATTCCGGACTCTGAAAATGTCCGGAGGAAGAAAAATCAGGAGAGGGACTCCTTAAAAGAGTCTCCCTCCTGATTTTTCATAATTTTTCATATTATAGAGTTTTATTCGAGGCGTTCCTGTCAGAGTCTGTGAAGATGCGTCAAGTCTCCAGGATGGGGGACAGGGCTTTTCCGTACTTGTCAGAGAATGCGCCCTGGGATTCAATGCTGCGGCGAATGTTTAACATCCGCTGATCTGTGGCGGCGATGGTTTCCGCACACTGGCGAAGCTCCTCACTGATCTGATCGGACACATCACCAATATCTTTTTTGTACTTCAGCTGGTGATCCAGGCTGGCCCAGAAATCCATGGCAATGGTGCGGATCTGAACCTCCACCCGCAGATTCTTTTTTTCTTCTGAAAAGAAAACAGGAATCTCAATAATCAGGTGATAGCTGCGATAGCCATTGGGCTTGGGATGCTTGATGTAATCCTTGATGGTAATAACCGTAATGTCATCCTGGCTGACCAGCATATTGGCAACGGCATAAATATCATCAACAAAGGAGCAGACTACGCGGATTCCCGCAATGTCGTCCAGATTCTGCATCATGGATTCCAGAGACACAGGGAGATTGCGGCGCTGAAGCTTTTCTACAATACTTAAAGGCTTTTTCACCCTGGATTTGATTACTTCAATGGGGTTGCGCTGGTTGCGGACGGAAAGCTCGTCGTTGAGAACCTCCAGCTTGGTTTTTACCTCCCGGATAGCGCAGGTGTACATCATCATAGCCATTTGAAATTCTCTGGCCTGACTGATCAGGGCGTCGGGAACAGGAACAAGGTTGGGGACATTGACAGCAGATTGAACCAGCTCGCTGTTGGGATTCATATTGAAATTCATCAGTAATACCTCACAAAATTTTTGCACAGAAATAAAATTCTTTGGCTTTTCTATCTTCATTATAGCAGATATCTGTGTTCAGACAAGGAACAAATCATTAAATTTTAGAGAATTTTTAACGCCTTTTTACGCTACATGAAAAGAGCAGATTTGCTGTGGATTTTTCTGGTTTTCCCGTAAAACGGGAAATCTGAGCGGGCAGGGCAGTTTTAGGCTTTCCCTTTTTGTGAATCTGTGGTATTCTATCCTTTAGGGCTGTCCGGGGCAAACTGCGGACGGCAGAACCTAGGAGGTATTTACATGAGCGAAAATTGTACCCATAACTGCAGCTCCTGCGGGGAGAACTGCAGCAGCCGCACTGCAGAGCAGACCAGCTTTTTAGAGCCGTTAAATCCGGCCAGCAGTGTCAAAAAAGTAATTGGAGTTGTCAGCGGAAAAGGCGGAGTAGGAAAATCTCTGGTAACTGCGCTGATGGCAGTAAAAATGAACAGCATGGGAAAGCATACAGCGATTCTGGATGCTGATATTACAGGACCGTCTATTCCGAAGGCGTTTGGCCTGGGTGTTGACGGAGTTTCCGTAAATCCGGATGGTCTGATGGTTCCGGCAACCACAGCGACAGGCATTGAGATCATGTCAGCCAACCTGCTTCTGGATCACGATACAGATCCGGTTATCTGGAGAGGTCCGGTTATTGCAGGCGCAGTAAAGCAGTTCTGGCAGGAGGCACTCTGGGAGAATGTGGATTATATGTTTGTAGATATGCCGCCGGGAACCGGTGACGTTCCCTTAACGGTATTCCAGTCTCTTCCGGTTGACGGCATTCTGATTGTAACCTCTCCGCAGGAGCTGGTTTCCATGATCGTTGCAAAGGCTGTGAACATGGCAAAGAAAATGAACATTCCGATTCTGGGACTGGTAGAAAATATGAGCTATCTGGAGTGCCCGGACTGCGGAAAGAAGATTTCTGTATTCGGAGAGAGCCATATTGATGAGATTGCGAAGGAGCATGAGCTTCCGGTTCTGGCCAAGCTTCCCATTGACCCTGTGATTGCAAAGCATGTGGACGAGGGTCTGGTAGAGTACCTGGAGGAAAGCTGGATGGACGAGGCAGCAAAGAAGGTTCTGGAGCTGTAAGTCCACTCAGGAACCATAGGCTTCCCATGGAAGGTGCAAAACTGCATAAATCAGTAAAAGTAAAAGGACAGGGCTTCCGTAATGCGGAACCCTGTTTTTTTGTACAGGGCCAGGGCGGCATGGTTGTCAGCGGAAACCTGAAGGATTACCCGGGAAATATTTTTTTGTGCAGCCATATCCAGGAAAAGCCGGATCATGGCAGTGCCCAGGCCCTGGCCGCGAAAGGCCGGAAGTATCTCTACCTGGTGAAGACAGACGCAGTCGTTCCCGGTCCAGGTAGTAAGAAAGGTTCCCACAGGACAGTCAGAGGAAGGGCTTTCAGAAATACCGGTATGAAAACTCCAGCATAAGGTTTCGCTGTCATCAGGGGAGGGCGAACTGTTAAGAAAGGTATCTGACTGGTTGGCTTTTTCCTGAGAATACGGAAGCTGCATCTGATTTTGCGTGCTGTCTGTTGTCTGAGGAGTCCATTCCATCTGGTATTCTGTGGTATCCAGCTGAGCGCCCAGAGCCTCCAGTGTATTCAGGGTATCCGGACAGGCTCCGGATACGGGAAAGAGAATATCATACTCCTCAAAATCCTCAAGAGCGCGGCTGAGCAAAGCATCAAAGCATCCTTTCCGGCGAAAGGCGGGCAGGGTAAAGGCTGTGCATTCCACAACTGTCTCACCGCAGGGGACCATAGCCAGAGCTGCGCAGAGGGTGCCTTCGCTGGAATACAGAAGGTAGTGGCAGGCATTTTCCTGAGGCTCTGCCGGATAGGAAAGGCGGATAGAGTCATGGAGGCAGCAGTTCAGGACCAGATTTTTTGTTTCTTTTGTCTGGATGTCTGTAAGCGGAAGATTTTTTTGCAAAGTGGAAAAATCAGGGGAAAATCGGGAAACATATGTCATAGGGAAATGGCTCCTTTCTGGTCAGTCAAAGTGATTCCAGTATACAGAAAAAACATAAAGAATACAAGAAATAGGATTGTTATTTTCACATTGCAGTGCTAAAATACGTGACTGTATCTTTGTTATACAGGAACTTATTCAGGACGGGGCATCTTCTTGTCCGGCAAAGCGGTTCTGAATAGTTACGTTATACAAAAGAAGAGTTCTGAATAAGGAGGAGCAACGTCAATGAAATACGTAAAAGAATGCCTGATTATTTTTGGAATAACTCTGGCGGGAGAAGTGCTGAATGGTATTTTGCCGCTTCCTGTTCCGGCAGGCGTGTACGGTCTTTTTCTGCTTCTGTTTCTGCTCTGCAGAGGTATTTTGAAGCTGGAGGATGTGGAGGCTACGGGAAATTTTCTTCTGGATACCATGCCAATTATGTTTATTCCCGCCTGTGTGGGACTGATGGAAAGCTATGCAGATATGAAGGAAAATCTGATTCCTCTGTTTGTAATCAGTCTGGCATCTACGGTGATCGTTATGGCAGTGACCGGAATGGTGGCAGAGCGGATTCTGTCAGGCAAAAAAACGGAGGAAGAAAAAGGAGGAGAAAAGAAATGACATTTTTGCAGCAGTCTTTATATCTTGGATTCGTAATCAGCATACTGGCTTATCTCTGCGGCGTGTGGCTGAAGAAAAAGCTGGGGTGGGCAATTTTAAATCCGCTTCTTGTTTCTGTGGTCCTTGTGATTGGATTTCTGACCGTTTTTGGAATTGATTATAAAACCTACAACAGCAGCGCCAGTGTCATCAGCTATCTCCTGACTCCGGCCACGGTCTGTCTGGCAATTCCTCTGTATAAGCAGCTGGAGCTTCTGAAAAAGCATTTTGCGGCAATTCTGACAGCAATTATTTCTGGTGTATTTACCAGTGCAGCCAGTATTTTTGCGATGAGTCTTGTATTTCGTCTGGATCATGGAACCTATGCAAGTCTGCTTCCAAAATCGATTACTACGGCAATCGGAATGGGAATCAGTGAGGAAGTAGGAGGAATGGTAACGGTTACCGTTGTGTGTATTATTGCTACCGGAATTTTTGGAAATATTATCGGAGAAACGGTTTTTCGTATTTTGGGCATTCAGGATCCTATGGCAAAGGGACTGGCCCTGGGAACCTCAGCCCATGCCATTGGAACAGCAAAGGCGCTGGAGCTGGGAGAAGTGGAAGGCGCCATGAGTAGCCTTTCCATCGCAGTAGCTGGAATTTTGACAGTGATTGCTGTTCCTCTGGCAGTGGGGCTGATTTAGTTCCTGTTTACTGGCTTGTAAGTAAATAGGAACCTGATTTGACGAAGCCTTTGAAATTCCGGTGTGAACAGCTTGAAAGCCGTTCGCGGATATGATAAAATGACAGGTAAGGTGCATATCTGCGGTCTGAAGAAAGGCTCTGCAGTGTCTGCTTTGGCGGCAGTGTCAGAATTGCCCCTTGGAGGGTTTCTTACAATATATAATTCAGGGACAGGGCGCAGTAAGCGAATATATGTGAACACATGAGGAGGATATGATGATTCAGCAGTTGATTGAGAAAATTCAGAAAACCAAGGCACCGATTTGCGTAGGACTGGATCCGATGTTAAATTATATTCCGGAGCATATTCTGAAAAAGTCTTTCGGAGACTTCGGTGAGACTCTGGAGGGAGCGGCAGATGCGATCTGGAATTTCAATAAGGAGATTGTGGATCACACTTTTGATCTGATTCCTTCTGTAAAGCCGCAGATTGCCATGTATGAGCAGTTCGGTATTGAAGGATTGAAGGTATATGAGAAAACCGTTCGCTATTGCCAGGATAAGGGACTTCTTGTTATCGGTGATGCAAAGAGAGGCGATATCGGTTCTACCTCTGCAGCCTATGCAACAGCTCACCTGGGCAAGGTAAAGGTTGGAAACAGCGTGTGCACGGCCTTTAATACAGAATTCCTGACGGTAAATCCCTATCTGGGAACCGATGGCGTAAAGCCCTTTGTGGATGTGTGCAAGGCAGAGGATAAGGGTCTGTTTGTACTGGTAAAGACTTCCAATCCTTCCAGCGGAGAGTTCCAGGATAAGCTGGTTGACGGCCGCCCGGTTTATGAGCTGGTAGCTGATAAGGTGGTAGAGTGGGGAGCTGACTGCATGGATGGTGCATACAGCAATGTAGGCGCTGTAGTGGGAGCAACTTATCCGGAGATGAGCGCTATTTTAAGAAAGCTGATGCCGAATACCTATTTCCTGGTTCCGGGATACGGCGCTCAGGGCGGTACTGCAAAGGATCTGAAGCCCTGCTTCAATGAGGATGGACTGGGTGCAATTGTAAACTCTTCCCGCGGCATTATTGCAGCATACAAGCAGGAGAAGTACGCCCGCTTTGGAGCTGAGCACTTTGCAGAGGCTTCCAGACAGGCTGTGCTGGATATGGTTGCAGATATTAACAGCGTTCTGTAAGGGAGAGAGGCAGATTCATGGGAAAAGTAAAAATGACAGCGAAGGTAGTCAGTCAGCAGGCTCTGACAGACGATATCTTCAGTATGTGGATTCAGGCAGATGAGATTGCCGGAGCAGCTGTTCCGGGACAGTTTATTTCTGTCTATACAAAGGATACGGGAAAGCTGCTTCCCCGTCCTATCAGCCTTTGTCAGGTTGATAAAGAAAAGGGCCAGCTCCGGATCGTATACCGGGTAGTTGGTGCAGGAACCAGCCAGTTTTCCGGATATCAGGCTGGGGATGATATTGAAATTATGGGCCCTCTGGGCAATGGCTTCCCGCTGGAGCGGGCTGCCGGCAAGAAAGTATTTCTCATTGGCGGAGGTATCGGAATTCCTCCCATGCTGGAGCTGGCAAGGCAGCTGGACTGCGAGAAGCAGGCAGTTTTAGGCTATCGCGATGTTCTGTTTTTAAATGACGAATTTGAAAAATTCAGCGATGTCTATGTGGTAACAGAGGACGGCAGCGCCGGAACAAAGGGAAATGTGCTGGATGCTATTCGGGAAAATGGCCTGAAGGCAGATGTAATTTTTGCCTGCGGACCGACCCCCATGCTGCGTGCACTGAAGGCTTATGCAGAAGAGCATGAGATTGAATGCTGGCTTTCTCTGGAAGAGAAGATGGCCTGCGGAATCGGCGCATGTCTGGCCTGTGTATGTCAGTCCAAAGAGGTAGATGAACATTCCCATGTACACAACAAACGGATCTGTAAGGATGGTCCCGTATTCCTGGCACAGGAGGTGGAACTGTAATGAACACAAAGGTAACTCTTGCCGGTGTGGAACTGAAAAATCCGGTTATGACAGCTTCCGGAACCTTTGGAAGCGGCGCAGAGTACAGCGAGTTTGTAGATTTAAACCGCCTTGGCGCAGTGGTAACCAAGGGGGTAGCCAATGTGCCCTGGCCGGGGAATCCAACACCCAGAATTGCAGAGGTACATGGCGGAATGCTGAATGCTATCGGGCTTCAGAATCCGGGAATTGATGTATTTGTAAAACGGGATATTCCTTTTTTGAAGCAGTATGATACCAAGATCATTGTCAATGTCTGCGGAAAAACCACAGAGGACTATATTGAGGTTGTGGAGCGCCTGGGAGATGAGCCAGTGGATATGCTGGAAATCAATATCTCCTGTCCCAATGTAAAAGAGGGCGGCATTGCCTTTGGTCAGGATCCGAAGGCTGTAGAGGCCATTACCAGAGAGGTAAAGCGTCACGCAAAGCAGCCGGTGATTATGAAGCTGAGTCCCAATGTGACAGATATTACGGTGATGGCAAAGGCGGCTGAGGCCGGCGGCGCAGATGTGCTCTCTCTGATCAATACTCTGACAGGCATGAAGATTGATATTAACCGGAGAACCTTTGCTATAGCCAATAAGACCGGAGGTATGTCCGGTCCTGCCGTGAAGCCGGTGGCAGTGCGTATGGTATACCAGGTAGCCAATGCAGTGAAGCTTCCGATTATCGGAATGGGAGGAATCGCGACAGCAGAAGACGCTCTGGAATTTCTTATGGCAGGCGCTACGGCTGTTTCTGTGGGAACTGCCAATTTCTACAATCCCTATGCGACAGTAGAGATTGCAGAGGGCATTGAAAATTACATGAAGAAATATCAGATCGATGATGTGAATCAGCTGATTGGCTGCGTAAAATAAGTAACAGTGTTTTCTGTTTGAAGCTTCGCATGGCTGAACTGTTACTAAAATAAAAGGAGAAGATTATGGAAGCATATAAGAAAGAATTTATTGAATTTATGATTGACTGTGAGGTTCTGAAATTTGGTGATTTTGTAACCAAAAGCGGAAGAAAGACACCGTTTTTCGTAAATACCGGATTTTACCGCACAGGAACCCAGCTGCGCCGTCTTGGCGAATATTACGCAAAGGCTATCCAGAATACCTTCGGTATGGATTTTGACGTTCTGTTTGGACCGGCCTACAAGGGAATTCCCCTGACAGTAGCAACCACTATGGCAATCAGTGAATTTTACGATGCTGATATTAAGTACTGCTCCAACCGGAAAGAGGTAAAGGATCACGGCGATAAGGGAATCCTTCTGGGCAGCCCCATTCAGGATAAAGATAAAGTCGTAATTATTGAGGATGTAACTACAGCAGGAACCTCCATTGAGGAGACTCTGCCGATTATCAAAGCCCAGGGCGATGTTGACGTAATGGGACTGGTTGTTTCTGTTGATCGTATGGAGCGGGGCAAGGGAACCAAATCTGCATTAAAGGAAATCGAAGAAAAATACGGATTTAAGACAACTGCCATTGTAACCATGGGTGAGGTGGTAGAGCATCTCTATAACCGTCCTTATAAGGGAAGAGTTATTATTGATGATAAGCTGAAGGAGGCAATCGACGCTTACTACGAGCAGTATGGCGCTGAGAATTAAATCGCTTTTTGGCAGGCTAAGTGAGGAGAATCAGGATGGAAAAGGTTTATAAAACCATGCAGCGCACAGGCGCATTCAGCATTGTTATTGGAATCGTGGTGCTGATTACCGGTCTGACAGTAGGAATCGGTTCGATTATCTGCGGCGGACTTTTACTGAAACGCAAAGGCGATATTACGTTTTAAGAAAAAGCAGTTTCTGTTTTGCAAAGGACAGAAACTGCTGTTTTTCCAAAAAGGGAATAAATAATAGAAATTTGAATGAGAAAATAATTCCGCTCAGGCGGGTAGAGATAGATTGCTGAGGATTTTTATGATAAGGAATACAACCAGGAATCAGAAGCTGGGATGGGTGCTGTTTATTGCCTATCTGGCGCTTCTGGTTTACTTTTTAATATTTTCAGAGTCTTTGGGCCGTGATGCCTCTCAAAGGGATTATGCCTATAATCTGGAGCTGTTTAAAGAGATTCGAAGATTTTACGTTTACAGAAAGCAGTTGGGAATGGGGGCCTTTCTGCTGAATGTGTTTGGAAATGTGATTGCATTTATGCCCTGCGGTTTTTTTCTTCCGATTGTCAGCCGGAGATCCCGCAAATGGTATAATACCGTGCTGTTAGGCTTTCTTCTGAGTCTTAGTGTGGAAACCCTTCAGCTGGTTCTGAGAGTGGGCAGCTTTGATGTAGATGATCTGCTGCTGAACACTCTGGGAGGCGGTCTGGGATATCTTGTAAACCGCATGATTCAGAAGGTGCGCATAAGGAGGAAAAAAGTTGCCAAAGGTTAAGAAAAAGATTTCCTATATAAAAAAGCCCTTTTCCAGAAAAAGCTTTATTAGTGTGGGCTTTGCTGCGGCAGCTCTTATCTGCTGCGGCTTCAGCCTGGGACTCAGCGTGTCTCACCAGGGAAATGGTGGATTAAATGTGGCGGCCTGGGGACTGAGCAGTTTGATTTTTTCCTTTATAGGAGGCTTTTATGGGCTGATCTCCTTTATGGAGAGAGAAAAAAATTATCTTTTTGCTAAAATTGGTCTGGGAGTCAGCGGAGTTTTGCTGATTGTCTGGATTGTGCTGGTGATTGCAGGAATTGCAGGCTGATGACAGAAGAATCATAGAGCGTTAAAAAGCTTTGACAGGCAGAAAGAAATGGGAATGCAGGGATGAGGAGCCCTGGTGCTCCCAGGAAAGGAAGACAGAATGAATTATCAGGAATTATGGAATGAGGAAAATACGCAGATTACGGAGCGGTATGATTTGGCATCTGACCGGATTCAGGAGATTCCCGGAGAAAACAGAATTCCGGAGCCGTTTCGCAGTTATTTTACAGAGATGAGCCGTTTTGCAGGGCAGATTGAGGAACTGGCAAGAAGACAGCTGAGGGATGAGCTGGAGAGTCTGTCTCTGGAGGAATTAAAGGAGCTGAACGACAGTCTGTACCGGGATATTTTTCCGGAGCATTACGGGGAAAGCTACGGCAATCCGGAGTATGCGGCAGAAAAGCTGGGAGAAGACTGGGGGCCTCTTTTATCTGCATTTTATGCGCAGTTTAGAGGTGCGATTGTGTTTGCCTATGAGTGCAGACTGACAGATATTACCATTCTGTTTGAAACCCTGCTGGAGCTTTACGGGGAATTTGCCGATGCAGCAGGGCATAATCCTTCAGGGCTTCCGGATATCCGGAATGTGAAGGATGTTCTGTACTGGTTCTTCAGCGATTATACAGACGTAACCCTTACCTACCGTATCAGAGAGCAGCTGGATCCGGAGTTGACCTTTGCAAGGGATCGGATTATGGACAGCGATCTGTCGGATCTGCGATATCTGTACAGCTTTGGAGAATACATTTCAGAAACTGAGCTTCAGGTAGCAGAATTTTTAAATAGTCTTCCTCAGGAGACTATTGATCAGATGGCTTATGCTTATACAGAAGGATACCGGAAGGGCTTTGAGGTGACCGGAAGGGAGCTTTCTTCCAAAAAGACGGTGGGAATTCGCTATGAGCTGGGCTTTGAACGGATGATTCGGGCTGCGATCCTGCAGTTTGAGGCTATGGGATTAAAGCCGGTGATTTACAGAGCGCCTGTATGGCTGGTGACAAAGACCCCGGGACGGAGAATCGGTTATCACGGTACCTCTCCCAACAGCCAGTTTGATTACGATCACCGATATGATCAGGCTATCTTTTTTGATAAGGCATTTAAGGAGAGAAAGCTGGCTGTGCTGAGGACTGCCTACGAGACATATAAAAAAGAGGCATCCTGGTATGCAGGCCCAGCTGTGGTGGAAACCTTCGGAGAGGGGGGCTTTCAGCCGGTGAATAAGGAGGCTGCCTATGTTTTAAGTGAAAAGCAGCAGGAGCTGACCATTGCCTATTCCAATGAGTCCATGCCCATTGTAAATCAGTATATTCCCGGAGATGAGACCAGCTTTACGATTATTGCCTTTCCTGTTCCGGCGATTGGAGAGGATTTCCAGGAGATCTTTTCTGAAACGATCCGAATCAATACTCTGGATTATGAATGGTATAAGGATGTACAGCAGAAGCTGATCGATGTTTTGGATCAGGCGGAGTATGTGACCGTTAGCGGAAGGGGAGCAAATGAAACAAACCTGAAAATTTCTCTTCATCTTCTGACGGAGCCTCAGAAACAGACGAATTTTGAAAACTGTGTGGCTGATGTGAATATTCCGGTAGGGGAAGTATTTACTTCTCCGGTTCTGGCAGGAACAGAGGGACTTCTTCATGTGGAAAATGTATATATTGGAGAATTCCAGTTTAAGAATCTCAGAATGCGATTTGAAGAAGGAAAAATTACCGAATATTCCTGTGACAATTTTGAAAATCCCCAGGAAGGAAAGGATCTGATTCGCCAGCAGATTATGAAGAATCATGACACGCTGGCAATGGGCGAATTTGCCATTGGAACGAATACGGCAGCTTATGCTATGGCCAGACGGTTCGGAATTGTGGAAAAGCTTCCGATTCTGATTGCAGAGAAAATGGGCCCCCACTTTGCAGTGGGAGATACCTGTTACAGCTGGAGCGAGGATTCGGCTGTGTACAATCCAGACGGAAAGGAAATCATTGCGCGGGATAATGAGGTATCGCTGATGCGAAAAGAGGATCCCTCCAAGGCATATTATGGATGCCATACGGATATTACGATTCCCTATTCTGAGCTGGGAGATATCACTGCTGTCTGCAGAGATGGGAAGACGCTGGCAGTAATTCGGAATGGAAAATTTGCAGTTGAGGGAACGGAAGCATTAAATAAGGAATTAGGCGAGTAAGTGGCCGAAGCTGTTTGAGTCTGCTTTTAACAGGGGAAATGATGAGTAGAGTACAGAAGGAAAAAAAAATAAGGGTTGTATTTGTTCTGTGGATGGCGGTTTGTGCAGTGCTGCTTCTTTTTGGATTTGTAGGAAATACCGTGTTGTTTGAAAGAAAGGTCAGCCGCATCGGAAAAGAATATATCAGGGAAAGCAATGAACAGTTGTCCGCGCATATTCTGGAGCGTCTGAGATTTGGAAGGGAGTTCGTAACGGAATTTGCGGATGCTCTCAGCCGGATGCCGGAATTTTTGCTGACAGAGGAGCTGCTGGACAGAAAGCAGAATGCCTTTCAGCTGGCAGATGTGGTGATTCTTTATGAGGATGGAACTACCTTTCCGGAATCAGGAGAGACGGCTGCTTTTGAACAGTGGATGGAGGAAAATCCGCAGATTTGGAAAAATCCTGAGATATCTTATATAAAAAATGATCGGATTTTGTTTTCTGCGCCAATTCCGGGAGAGTCAGGGAGCAGGCGTGTTGTTGTGGGGAGCCAGTACTATGAGGAGCTGAAGACACTTTCTAATCTGGCAGATTATCAGGAGTATGCAGTCAGCATCCTGATGAATGAAAAAAATCAGGAGGTCATTACCCTTAATGCAGGCTCCGGTGTTTCTTCTAAAGACGAGGAAATCTCCTATGTGCTGGAACAGCTGAAAAACAGGGGGACATGCAGTCAGACGGTTTATGAAGAGAAGCTGCCTTCGGGAAGTCGCATTCATGTAGCTGTATGCCGTCTGGGGGAATCAGGATGGACACAGGTTGCCATGATTCCGTCGGATTTTCTGATGAATCAGGTGCAGACAGAGGTGAAATTATATTTTCTGTTTGCATTGATTCTGTCAGTGGTATTTGGAATTGTTATTTACAGCCAGATCCGGGCCAACAGAATCAGCGAGCGGATGCTGCATACGGATTCTCTGACAGACGGTTTTAACCGGGAAGGCTTTTTAAGAGCAGCAGGGGAGTTTCTGGAAAAGGAAAAAGAGAGCGCTTATTCTGTGGTTTATCTGAATGTGAAGAATTTCCGGTATATTAACGAAAGCTGGGGCGAGGAGGACGGAAATAAAACGCTGATTTTTATTTATAAGGAACTCCAGAAAATGGTGAAGCCTCAGGAACTGGCAGCGCGAAGCAGCATGGATCATTTCTTTTTGCTGCTGGATGAAGCGACGGATTGTGAAATTGAGGAGCGGATTCGCAGAGTGGAAGCGGACATCAATAACAGAATACGAAACCGCTTTGGAAAATACAGCCTGGAATTTTCTGTAGGAGCCTACAGGATGGAGGATGATAACGAGATCAGTCAGGCCATGAATAAGGCAATGCATGCCAGCAGACTGGGGGAAGAAAAGCATATCTGCAGCTTTTATCAGGGAGCGATTGCGGAACAGATCAGCAGAGAAAACCATTTGAACGCTCTGTTTGACGAATCTCTGAGAAATCATGACTTCTATGCATATCTCCAGCCCAAGGTATCTGCCGGTAAGGAGAAATGCTGTGAGGCAGAGGCGCTGGTTCGGTGGATTCATCCCAGGGAAGGCATGATTTATCCTTCTGATTTTATTCCCGTTCTGGAGAGAAATGGAAAAATCTGCAGTTTGGATCTTTATATTTTTGAAGAGATCTGCAGGCTGATACAGTCCTGGATCAGCCAGGGAAAAACCGTTACCCATATTTCGGTGAACCTTTCCCGGTTCCATATCAGGAATGCAGGCAGTGATGTCTGGAAACAGTATCAGGAAATCAAAGAGCGCTATCAGATTCCCGATGGAGTTCTGGAAATTGAACTGACAGAGACAGCGCTGTTGGAATCGCATCAGTTTGAATTTGTAAAGCAGGTACTGGACGGATTCCGCAGGATAGGCATAGCTGTGGCTCTGGATGATTTCGGATTTGCCTATTCGTCCCTGTCGCTGTTAAAGGCCCTGGAGGTGGATACGCTGAAGCTGGACAGAACCTTCTTCCTGAATGAAAGCAAGCGTTCCAGAAATATTGTCTGCAATGTGATCCAGCTGGCTCACAGCCTTCACATGAATGTGGTGGCAGAGGGGATTGAAAATATGGAGCAGGTTCATGCACTGAGAGAGATGGACTGCGACTTGATACAGGGATATGTATATTCCAGACCGATATCAGCAGATGAATTTGAGGCATGGAGAGAGCAATATGAAAAATAACAGTATCAGAGAAGCATTGCCAAGACTGGCAAAGTACATGATTCTATGCATGATTCTTCTGATTCTCCCTGCTAATATTGGATTTCAGATGTATATCCATCACGAGAATCAGAAGGCATCTGCCAATGAAATGTTTCGTCAGGTAGGTCTGTTGATTGAGACCAATGAAAAGGATATGGAGGAAGTCAAGAATGACTTTTCTGAGAGGTGTATCCGAGCAGCAGATATGGCAGCTTATTTTGTGCAGTACAATCCTGAAGTAAAGGACAGTCTGGAGCGGACCAGAGAACTGGCAAAAAAGTTGGATGTGGACGAGCTTCATTACTTTTCCAGAGAAGGGAAAATTTGTGGCGGAACCCATCCAGAATATTACGGACTTTCCTTTGATTCCGGTGAGCAGATGTCATTTTTCCTGCCAATGCTCCAGGATCCTTCACTGAAGCTGTGTCAGGACATTACGCCAAATACGGGTGAGGGAAAGCAGATGCAGTATGCGGCAGTCTGGATGGCGGACGGAAGCGGTATTATCCAGATTGGAATGGAACCAAGGCGGGTTTTTGAGGAAATGGAAAAAAAGAGTCTCAGCGGAATGATTGCCAATATGCCTTCTGTTAATTATGGAGATTTTCTTATCATTGACGCTCAGAGTGAAACGATTGTGGCAGCTACGGCAGACGAGCTGATTGGAAGAGATGTAAGTGAGGCTTTGGATAAAATAAAATCAGGGAAAAATCTGTCTGTGTATCACTACAGGTTTGGCGGAAAAAAGTACTGTGTGTATGTAAGAGCCTACGAGGATTATATTCTGGCAAGAACCTTTCGTTCCAGATATATGATGAAGAACTTTGTGGTATCTTCTGTGTTGGTGCTGATCTATGTGCTTGCAGTGGGAAGTTCCATGATCGCAGCAATTATCTGGTATGTGAATAAACGACTGTCAGACAATATAGACAGCGTTGTTCAGGAGCTGGAAAAGATTGAGGAGGGCAATCTGGAGAATCTGACAATCCAGACGGATATTCAGGAATTTGATGAGTTGATTGCCCGGATCAATCAGCTGATGAAGAGTTTACGTTTGAGCTGGGATAAATTTTCCACCGTGATTGATAAGGGGCGGTTCCCCATTGGAATTTATGAGGAAAATTATTTTTATAAGAGAGTTTTTTTCAGCGAGCGGTTGATTGAAATTCTTGGGATTTCCAGCGAGGATACGGGGCAGGAGAAGGCTCTGGAAGACAGGATAAGAAGTATTTTAAAGGAGATCAGCAGACATGAGGCAGATGCTGAAAATGCTATTTTCCAGTATGACAGAAGCGGGGAAACGATGTATCTGCGCATGGAGATCACAGAGGATGATCAAAGCGTTACGTATTACGTGACAGATGCGACTGCCTGGTGGAAGGAGATGAACCAGCTGAAGGAGGAAAATGTCAGAGACAGCCTGACTGGTCTTTTGAACAGGAAGGGCTTTCACGATGGGCTGGAGTCTCTCTTTACTTGTCAGGAGCAGCTGAAACATGCCGCTATGATTATGCTGGATGCGGATGGACTGAAGCTGGTTAATGATATTTACGGACACCATATTGGCGATGATTATCTGAAACGGATTGCTTCAGCCTTAGATGAAAGAACAAGGGGAAGGAAGCTCAGTGCGCGCCTGGGCGGAGATGAATTTATACTGTTTTTGTATGGATATTCGGCGAAAATTGATTTGGAACAGGATATTGAGAAGCTGAGGGAGCGCCGGGGAGAACGCTTTCTTGGAGAATCAGAAAACGTTCCTGTTACCCTTGAGTTTTCCATGGGATATGCGTTTTATCCAGACGATGACAGGGATTATCATGTGCTGATGCATCTGGCAGACCAAAATATGTATGAAGAAAAACGAAAACGGAAAAAGTGGCGTAGAGCGTGAGTGAAGGGTATTCTTAAGGCTCAAAGCTATTTTGAAGACACCCGTATATTGCTGAGGAGTGATGTGGCAATATTGCGGGTGTTTTTTATGTGCAGTCAAACTATAAAATAAACTATATAGAAACTATACATAATCATATATTTTACTTATAACCTTTCGAGAAGTATAATAAAAATCAGAAGGAATCTGTTTACGAAAGGAGAAGAATCATGGAGGAAATTAAGGCGGCGCAGGAACAGTTTGGAAAGCTGATTGAATCAGAATTTCAGCGGATTGAGAAAATGAAGAAGGACAGAGAAGCTGTTGATTTTTCCAGGCTGGAAACGATCGTGATTGGAGTTCTTCCCGGTGATGGGATTGGTCCGATTATTATGAAGCAGGCACTGCGGGTTCTGAGAGAGCTTTTGGCGCCGGAGTTGAAACAGGGCCGTGTGGAGATTCGTGAGATTGAAGGAATGACCATTGAAAACCGGGCAGCAAAGCTGCAAAGTCTTCCGGACGAGGTGTTTGAGGACATTAAGAAATGCAATGTTTTGATTAAGGGGCCAATGGTCACTCCACGGGCAGGAGAGCCCTGGCCAAATATGGTTTCAGCCAACAGTCTGTTGCGCCGGGGGCTGGAGCTGTTTGCTGCAGTCCGTCCCATTCGGATTCCGGATAAGAATATTGACTGGACATTTTTCAGAGAGAACATTGAAGGAGAATATATCTGGGGAAATAAGGGAATCCAGGTAAACGAGGATCTGGCCGTTGACTTTAAGGTACAGACCAGACAGGGAAGCGAGCGGATTGCCCGGGCTGCTTTTGAGTACGCGAGAAAAAATGGGAAAAAGAATGTGACGATTGTAACCAAGGCTAATATTGTAAAGCTGGCGGATGGAAACTTTATTGAAGCTGTACGGAGAGTGGGAGAAGAATATCCGGAGATCGAGATTCAGGAGCGGCTGGTAGATGCTATGTGCGCAAAAATGCTGGATCCGGAATTCAACAGGGGAATCGAAGTGATTGTCCTGCCTAATCTTTATGGAGATATTGTAACAGATGTAGCGGCAGAGCACCAGGGAGGATTGGGAACAGCATCCTCCTCCAATATTGGAAATCACTACGCCATGTTTGAGGCAATTCATGGAACAGCGCCATTTTTAATCAATCATGGACGGGGAAATTACGCAGATCCCTGTTCTCTGATTCGGGCGGCAGGAATGCTGATGGCTCATATTGGATATGGGGATCGGAAAGAGCTTCTGGACAGGGCTCTTGATATCTGTACAATTACAGAGCGTAAATGTGTGATTACTACGGATACAGACGGGGCAACGGCAGAGGAATTTACAGACTATCTGCTGGAAACTATCGAGGGGCTGAAAAGGGAAGGCAAAAGGAACAAACCGGAAAAGAAGGATGTGGAAAGAGAAGAGCTGGAAATATAAGCTCAGAACAAAAGCATCCGGCAAGAAAGGAGAAGAGAGAGGATATGAGGAAATTTCATACGGTCTTTATGAGAGGCGGCACCAGCAAAGGATGTATGTTTCATAAAGAGGATCTGCCAGAAAACAGAGATGAATGGGACAGCATTTTTCTGCAGGCCATGGGGGATCCGGATCCCAAGCAGATTGACGGTCTGGGGGGAACGGTTTCCTCTAACAATAAAATTGTAATTGTGTGGAAAAGCCAGGTAGATTATAAGTCCAACTGTGGAAATATGACAGCCGCCGTAGGCCCTTATGCAGTAGAAGAGGGAATGGTGGATGTTGTGGAGCCGGTGACCTGCGTTCATATGTTAAATCGCAACACAGGAAAATATATTGATGTGACAGTTCCTATTGATCCGGAAACAAAAACCTTTGCTCAGGAGGGAAGCTGTACCATTGCCGGTGTGGACGGAACGGCTGCGGAGCTGAATGTGAAATTTTTAAATCCTGCAGGCGCAAAGACAGGCTGTCTTCTTCCCACAGGAAGGTGCCTGGATGTTCTTGATATTCCCGGTTTTGGAAAGCTGGAGACAACAATTCTTGACATATCCAATCCCATGGTTCTTGTACGCGCCAGGGATATTGGCATGTCCGCTGACATCGGCCAGCGCTATCAGTGTAGCGGCTGCACTGAAGGGTTCTGTGGTACAGCAGATGATGCATTCCATGGAACCGGTGAACCATGTGCGGATTGGCCATCCCAGCGGTATTATGACTATGGTGCCGGAGGTAAAAGAGGAGGACGGAGTTCTTAATCTGCCCAGTGTAGGTGTTCAGAGAACAGCGAGAAGAATTATGGAAGGAACCCTTTACATTAGAAAATAATGATTACTTTAACAGATAAAAAGACAAAAAATCATAAAAAAAGCCGGACTTTTCAGGGCAGTCGGGTTTCTGAATCCATAGGGGAGACAGAAACCCGGCTGTCTTTTGGATCCTGTACAGATTTCTATTGACGTTAGTAAAAAAATCTAGTATCATACTGATAAGAACAGGTTTATATAAAGATGCTATTTATAAGAATTTCTAATGAAGATAAAAGGAGAACTAACAATGGCGAAAGTAGGAATTGTAATGGGAAGCGACTCAGATATGCCGATTATGGCAAAGGCTGCTGAGATCCTTGATAAGCTTGGAATTGATTATGAAATGACGATTATCTCCGCTCACAGAGAGCCGGATATTTTCTTCCAGTGGGCAAAATCTGCAGAAGAAAGAGGGATTCGTGTGATCATTGCAGGAGCAGGAAAGGCAGCTCACCTTCCAGGTATGTGCGCAGCTCTGTTCTCTATGCCGGTCATTGGAATTCCCATGAAGACCTCTGATCTGGGCGGTGTAGATTCCCTGTATTCCATTGTACAGATGCCGTCTGGTATTCCGGTAGCAACGGTAGCAATCAATGGAGGCGCCAATGCAGGAATTCTGGCAGCAAAGATTCTGGCTGTTTCTGATGAAGAACTGCTGCAGAAAGTAAAGGATTATTCCGAAGCTCTGAAAAATGATGTAGTAAAAAAGGCAGAAAAGTTGGAGAGTGTGGGATACAAGGAGTATCTGGCACAGATGTAGAAGCGGTTGATAAGAACTGGAAATAAAATACATAGAAACAGCAGAATAAGATCGGAGGATGAATCATGGATTACAAGAAAGCCGGAGTGGATATTGAAGCTGGTTACAAGTCAGTGGAACTGATGAAGGAGCATGTAAAAAAGACCATGCGTGAGGAAGTTCTGGGAGGCCTGGGCGGTTTTTCCGGAGCATTTTCCCTGGCAAAGATCAAAGAGATGGAGGAGCCGGTGCTTCTCTCCGGAACAGACGGCTGCGGAACCAAGGTGAAGTTGGCTATTATTATGGATCAGCATGACACCATTGGTATTGACGCTGTAGCGATGTGCGTCAACGATATTGCATGTGCAGGCGGCGAGCCGCTGTTTTTCCTGGATTATATTGCCTGCGGAAAGAATTATCCCGAAAAGATTGCTTCGATTGTAAAAGGTGTGGCAGAGGGCTGTCTTCAGTCTGAGGCTGCTTTGATTGGCGGAGAGACAGCAGAGCATCCGGGACTGATGCCGGAGGAGGATTATGATCTGGCAGGATTTGCAGTTGGTGTCTGCGACAAAAAAGATATGATTACCGGAGAACATCTGCAGGCAGGCGACGTGCTGATCGGTATGGCATCTACAGGTGTTCATTCCAACGGCTTTTCTCTGGTGCGCAAGGTATTTGAAAAGGAACTGACAAAAGAAGGATTGGATACCTACTATGATGTTCTGGGCAAAACTCTGGGCGAGGCACTTCTGGCACCTACCAGAATCTATGTAAAAGCACTGAAGAGTCTGAAAGAAGCAGGCGTTCAGGTAAAGGCCTGCAGCCATATTACCGGCGGCGGATTTTATGAGAACGTTCCCCGTATGCTGAAAGAAGGAACCCATGCGGTGATCAAAAAGGACAGTTACCAGGTACCGCCGATCTTTAAGCTGCTGGCAGAAAAAGGAGAGATTGCTGAAGAAATGATGTACAACACCTTTAATATGGGACTTGGCATGATTGTAGCAGTCGATCCGTCCCAGGTGGATGCAGCTATGGAGGCAATCCGGAAAACAGGAGATGTTCCCTATGTGGTTGGTTCTATTGAAGCAGGAGAAAAAGGGGTGACCTTATGCTAAGAGTCGGTGTCATGGTTTCTGGAGGAGGCACCAATCTGCAGGCGATTCTGGATGCTGTTGAGGAAGGCAGAATTACCAATGCGGAGATTGAAGTTGTGATCAGCAACAATCCCGGCGCCTATGCACTGGAGCGGGCGAAAAATCATGGAATTGAGGCTGTATGCATGTCACCGAAGGACTATGAAACAAGAGATGATTTCAACCGGGCATTTCTGGAAAAGGTAGATGAATACCATCTGGATCTGATTGTGCTGGCCGGCTTTCTGGTAAAGATCCCAGAGGCGATGGTTGAAAAATATGAGCATCGGATTATCAATATTCATCCATCTTTGATTCCTTCCTTCTGCGGAGTGGGTTATTATGGGCTGAAGGTACATGAGGCAGCTCTGGCCCGTGGTGTCAAGGTGACAGGGGCAACGGTTCACTATGTGGACGGCGGAATGGATACCGGCCCCATTATTCTGCAGAAAGCAGTGGAGGTGCAGGAAAACGATACGCCGGAGCTTTTACAGCGCAGAGTGATGGAGCAGGCAGAGTGGGTGATTCTGCCAAAGGCCATTGATATGATTGCCAATGGTATGGTATAAAGAAAAACAGGGCAGGCCGGAGGAATACCGGTCTGTCTTTGGTGTTTTAAGATTGATGCTTAAAATAAAGGAGGACAGGCTTTTATGAAGATTCTGATTGTTGGAGGCGGCGGAAGAGAACACGCCATTGCATGGAAGCTGGCGCAGAGCCCAAAGGTAGAGAAGTTGTATTGTGCACCGGGAAATGCAGGAATTGCAGAGGTGGCTGAGTGTGTCAATATTGGTGTTATGGAGTTTGATAAGCTGGTGGAATTTGCGAAGGAGCATGAGATTGACATGACCGTTGTGGCGCCTGATGATCCCCTGGCAGCAGGAGCTGTGGATGCTTTTGAGGCAGCAGGACTGCGTGCCTTTGGCCCCAGAGCCAATGCGGCGATTCTGGAGGGCTCCAAGGCATTTTCCAAGGATTTAATGAAAAAATACAACATCCCCACAGCTGCTTACGAGACCTTTTCCGATCCGGAGGAGGCTATCGCTTATCTGGAAACAGCAAAAATGCCGATTGTACTGAAGGCAGACGGTCTTGCCCTGGGAAAAGGCGTTCTGATTTGCAGGAACCTGGAGGAAGCGAAGGAAGGTGTGAAAACCTTGATGCTGGACAAGCAGTTTGGTTCTGCAGGAGATGAGATTGTTATTGAAGAATTCATGACAGGCCGCGAGGTATCTGTTCTGTCCTTTGTAGACGGAAAAACTATTAAAATCATGACCTCTGCCCAGGATCACAAGCGGGCCAAGGACGGAGATCAGGGGCTGAATACCGGCGGAATGGGAACCTTTTCTCCCAGTCCCTTCTATACGGCTGAGGTAGATACTTTCTGTAAAGAAAAGATTTATCAGCCCACTGTGGATGCCATGCGGGCAGAGGGAAGAGAATTTAAGGGGATTATTTTCTTTGGCCTGATGCTGACAGAAGATGGTCCCAAGGTGCTGGAGTATAATGCCCGTTTTGGAGATCCGGAAACACAGGTGGTTCTGCCAAGAATGAAAAATGATCTGGTGGATTTGTTTGACGCCTGCATTGACGGCACTCTGGATCAGATTGATCTGGAATTTGAGGATAATGCTGCGGTCTGCGTGGTTCTGGCATCAGACGGTTATCCAGAGCATTACGAGAAGGGCTTTCCGATTACCGGACTGGAGCGTTTTCAGTCTGCAGACGGATACTATGTATTCCACGCCGGAAGCAAATTTGACAGCGAAGGCCGTGTTGTTACCAACGGTGGAAGAGTGCTGGGGGTTACGGCAACCGGTGCAACCTTAAAAGAAGCCCGCGCCAATGCATATCAGGCAACGGAGTGGGTGCAGTTTGATAATAAATATATGCGTCACGATATTGGAAAGGCGATTGACGAGGCGTAAGATTGGAAAGGCAATTTGTTAATTCCCATTTCAATCGGAAACAAAGAGCGAAAACACACATGTCATAACAAACCGGAAAAGACCACGGACAGTCGGTAACCCCTGACTGTCTGTGGTTTTTTCTTTTTTACAGAAAAATATATTGTGCAGCAGCAGGTACGAAAAATGGGAAAGGTGTTTTCAAACAGCCGCTTGTTTCTTTTATAATGGAAAAAGCCAAAAATCCGGAAAACGCCTGTTTCCTTTTGAAATGGAACTGCGATTTTTTCAAAAAAAGCGTCTTATTTCCGTTTGAAATGGGAAAAGGACGAAAATTGGCATTTTTGAAAAATTTCCCATTGTACCTTTTCCTATTGCAAAGGAAACAGGAAGTTCGAGACCGTTTCAAGTTTTGTGTAAACTCAAAAAACTGATATAAGATATGTCATTA